>Ga0255139_1000144_pt1 | contig 24891 bp, 28 predicted proteins | sample Law_Colum_RepB_8_FD_188549 | JGI IMG/M metagenome (GOLD analysis project Ga0255139, IMG submission 188549) | Freshwater microbial communities from St. Lawrence River, New York, United States - Law_Colum_RepB_8d | ecosystem: Environmental > Aquatic > Freshwater > River | place: USA: New York...
GCCAGCACAGACAGGCCCAGATAGTCGGCGCGGAAATCATGCCCCCATTGCGATACACAGTGGGCTTCGTCGATGGCAAATAATGAGATGGGTGTGCGCTGCAAAATATCTAGCGTACGCGCGGTCACCAAGCGCTCGGGGGCCATATAGAGCAAGTCGAGACTGCCATCGAGCAATTGCGACTCAATGGCTCTGGCCTCATAAGCGTCCAGCGAACTGCTCAGATACGCTGCGCGAACGCCCAGCTGCAATAGCGTCGCGACCTGATCCTGCATCAGCGAAATGAGGGGTGATATGACAATGGCCGTGCCTGGGCGCATTAACGCCGGCACCTGATAGCACAACGACTTACCGCCGCCGGTCGGCATGAGCACCAACGCATCCTCGCCGCTAGCCACTCGCGTCACAATGTCGGCTTGCTGGCTACGGAAATCGTCATAGCCCCAAACATGCTGTAAGACCTCGCGGGCCTGAGCCAGCAAATCACTTTGCAGGGACTTCATGCAGGAAACCTCACAATCCATTGCGCTGCCGCACTACAATCAGCCTCATAGTCCTGGAGAACATCATGCACGAACAATACGCCCTGCCGACTGGCACCCTGAATGCGTTGGAAGACTTTCTCGATAGCGAAGCGAATGAACACGGCTTGGATTTTCATGGTGCTCACGGTTTTCTCACCGCGATTACCGTGGGCCCGCGTGGCAAGCTCGACACCGATGCGTTTGCCGCCTTTTTCGAAGATGAGGCCAGCAGCATAGATGTCGGCCAATTGAGCGTGCTGAAGCAGCAACTCGAAGCCTGGCAGAAAAGCATTCATGCCGTGCTTTACCACGGCTCCCGCTTGGAGCTGCCCTGCCCGCTGATTGCCGATCCGGATGAACCCAATAGCTTGAGTGACTGGTGTGTGGGCTTCATGGAAGGCCTGTTCTTGGATGAGGACCGCTGGTACGCCGGCAACGAAGACGACATTGCTGATCTGACCCTGCCCATGGTCGTGCTGTCGGATTTGATCGAAGACGATGACCTGCAAACGCTGCGACGCGACAAGAAGCTGCTGAAAGACATGACGGCATCGATTCCAGATCTGATCACCGAGCTGTATCTGCTGTTCCACGCGCCCGCTAACCCCTGAGTTGTTGTCGACTACGTTGCACTGACACGACGCAACACGCCGGGCCTTGCCAGCAAGCCTCACTTGCGCAGGCCCGACGCTCGCTCAGCCGCTAGTTTCTTCTGCAATTTACGCTCGGCAAATCGCGCCTTCTGCTGCTCACTCAAACTGTCATGACACGCCGGGCAACTAATCCCCTCTTCATAGCCAGGCGCGAGCTTATCTTCAGGCGTAATGGCACGACGACAGCCATAGCAAAGCTCGGCTACACCCTCGGCTAAGCCATGAGTCACGCCCACACGCTCATCAAAAACAAAACACTCGCCCTGCCACAAACTGGCTTCAGCTGGCACTTCCTCGAGGTATTTCAGAATACCGCCTTTAAGGTGATAGACCGTCTCAAAACCTTGCTGGCGCATATAGCTCGATGCTTTTTCACAACGAATGCCTCCCGTGCAAAACATCGCGACCTTTTTGTGTTTCGCCGGATCCAACTGCTCCGCCACGTATTGCGGGAATTGACGAAAGGTTTGCGTTTTCGGGTCAACAGCGCCCTGAAACGTACCAATCGCGACTTCATAATCGTTGCGGGTATCAATAACGATAACCTCAGGGTCTTGGATCAGCGCATTCCACTCGGCGGGATCAACGTACGTACCAACGACCGCCGTGGGATCCACAAACGGAACGCCCAAGGTCACAATTTCCTTTTTCAGCTTAATTTTCAAACGGACAAAGGGATGTCGGTCGCTGAGCGATTCTTTATGTTCTAGCGCCGCTAATCGAGGGTCTGATCGTAACCACGCCAAGACGGCATCGATACCGGCGCGGGAACCTGAGATCGTGCCGTTCACACCTTCTTGGGCTAACAGCAACGTGCCGCGAATCCCTTGTGCCTCACAGAGTGCGAGCAAGGGCGACTGCATTTCACGGAAATTGTCTAAACGCGCAAAGTGATAGAGCGCAGCCACCACAAACAGCGAAGGCTCAGTCATGTTTACTGCCCCCCATGCAAGCCGGACTAGCCGGAGCTGCGCCAACCTGAGCCCACTCCTCCGGGGTGTACACATGCAACGCTAGCGCGTGCAGGCCTTGGGCCATCTCCGTTTGAGTCAGCGCGTAAACCTTCTGATGCCTAGCCACCGCCCGCAGGCCCACGAATGCCGCCGAGACTAAAGTGACCTTGTAGTGGCTTTCGGTGGCTGGGCCACCATGGTTATGGGACTCATTTTCGACTACAAGAAAGTCAGGATTAAACGCTTGCTGCAGCACGCTATGCAGTCGGGCTTGGCGGGACATGAAAGGCTCCACTGAAAAGACATCGGCGCGAATTATAGAGGCTGAAATCAGTGACCGCTTGCAAATGCGTTAATTCGCGCTAAACTGACCCTGTTTATTACATAACTTTTCTTATTTAACTTTTATGAGTAATAAAATGTCCCACTTTAAACTGACTCCGGAACAACGGGCAGCCTTGAATACCAAGTCAAACTGGCGTGGCAGCCTAGAGGTTGGCAAAGATTGGAGCTTAATCCTGCTAGCGTTTGCGTTAAGCCTGCTCTGGCCTCACCCGCTCACCTTTGTGGTCAGCCTATTACTGCTGGCTGCGGCACAAGCTGGTTTCGCCATCTTGCAACACGAAGCAGCCCATCGGTCTTTGTTTGCGTCTGCAAAACTCAATGACTTTATTGGCGAATATCTGTGTGCTCAGCCCATCCTGCAGAGCATGCCAGGCTATCGTGCCTATCACATGACCCATCATCGCCTAGCCGGTACCGTAGACGATCCAGATCTCATCATGACGGAACAATATCCCGTCGCGCCCAGCAGCCTGAAACGCAAACTATGGAGAGATGCGTCAGGCCTCACGGGTCTGAAGTCCGTGCTAGGTTTAATGGGCATGGCCGCTGGTTACTGGCGATATGAATTAACGGGTCGTGTGGTGCGTGTTGAGCCAGCGCCCCATGGTGTCTCAGGATATCTCGCCGCTTTTATCCAGAATAACGGACACATAGGACTGCTTTGGCAAGTCGTCATGGCTGCCACGCTCAGTGCACTGGGAAATGGCTGGCTCTACCTGCTTTGGCTGACCGCATTCATCTTCATTTTGCCGATTTGCATGCGCATTCGCCAAATTGCCGACCATGCCGTTGTGGCCGAGCCACTTAGCACGAACCCGTTACTTCATGCCCGTACGTCCAATGCACGCTGGTATGAGAAGCTGTGGTTCGCGCCGCATAACGAGCACTATCACTTAGAGCATCATTTCATGCCAACCGCGCCGTGCTGGAACCTGCCTAAGCTGCACGCCATCTTGGCAAAAGAAGGCGTGATTCCCGCAGAGAATCAGTCGGATCGCTTGCTCAGCATTTTGCAGCGCGCGACCACCACGAACCCAGCAGCATTGCCACAATAGCCGCAAATAAGCCCGCCAGCTGTGGCGGGCAAATCCCTTCAGGGGCGAACGCTTCCAAGCTTAGCCATACGGCGATACCCGCCACCATGGAAGACAACGCCCCGATTCGATTTGCATGTCGCCAGTAAATACCTGCTGTGAGCGGAACAAAGGCCGCCACCAATGTCACTTTGTAAGCATTCTCAACCATCTCAAAAATGCTGGCATCAGAACGTACGGCAAACCACGTAATTAACACGCCGAACACAGCCACGACGGTGCGCAGCATCCACAAAAATTGACGATCGCTTTGTGCTTTCAACAACGGCTTGAGCAGGTTCTCGGTAAACACGGTGGATGGCGCCAGCAAGGTGCCTGATGCCGTGGACATGATGGCCGACAGCAAAGCGCCAAAAAAAAGCACCTGCATAATTAACGGCAAATCCGTTTGAATAAAGGTAGGCAAAATTTGTTGCGCATCAACGGCAATGACGCGACTAACCATATCCGGATCAATCACCACAGCGGCGTAGGTCAGGAAAATGGGCACCATACAGAACACCAAATAGCCCACACCGCCTAGGATAGAACCCGCCACGGCAATGCCTTCAGTTTTCGAAGAGTTCATGCGCTGAAATACATCTTGCTGCGGTATTGACCCTAGCGCCAAGGTAACGAATGCCCCGACAAAGGCCAGAACCGCGGGCAAATTCCACTCCGGCCAAAAGCCCTCAAACTTCCCCGCTGCTCGCGCGTGCTCAACAACGACCATGGCGCCGCCCGCTTTGTCTGCAACTACCCAAGCAATAATTAACAGGGAAATAATGATCACCAGCATTTGCACGAAGCTAGTGATAGCCACCGACCACATGCCGCCGAACATCGTGTAGAAAACCACAATCGCTGCACCAATCATGATGCCCTGATCGTGGGTGATAGCACCTTGACTGAGACTGCTAAAGACCACGCCCAGTGCAATGAGCTGCGCCGACACCCAGCCCAAATAGGACAGCATAATGGCGGTAGAGGCGATGACTTCAGCTTCGCGGCCATACTTTTCCCGGAAGAAATCGCCAATGGTGAGCATGTTGCGGCGATACAACGCTCGTGCGAAAAACATCCCGGCAAAGATCAAACAGAATGCTGCACCAAAAGGATCCGCCACGATGCCGCCAATCCCGTCCTGCAAAAAAGTGGGTGGCGCGCCCAACACCGACTCTGAACCAAACCATGTGGCAAACATGGTGGCGGTCACTATGCTTAGCGGCAGACTGCGTCCAGCGGATACGAAATCCCGCGAGTTGTGGACACGCAAGCTGGCCAGCAAGCCAATTGCAATGGATACCACCAAATAACCAATAACAAATGCGCTCAGCATGGACTCAGGCTCCCAACAGAGAGGACACGAAAATTTTGCGAATGCTAACAGCAGAAACCGAGCGCGATAAGCAACTTACGCGACGTTTCATCGCTTACTGTTTGCAAGCGATGTGCCGGAAATTCGCGTCGAACCGGATAGTGTTTACGCAGCGCATCAAAAGCCGTGCTGGGGTGACTTTCATGGAGCGACGCCCGAAGGCGTTCATCATCTCCAGCTTGATCCACGAGTTGCGCCGTTAGCGCATGCAAATCGGCCTCTGTGTCACCCGTCATGGGCCACGTCAGGGTCTCGGCTCCGATCGTAGGCAGAACATCCTGCAGTGAACCCGCCAAGGTCAAACCTTCGTGCGCTGCTGCCGCCTGCACAATTTGCCAGGTCCCACGCCATTTGCCTTCTAAGCTATGGCCGGCAATATGGGGACTGGCGTAGCGCACCAAGGCCAGCACATCGGGTCGAATGTGGGGCTCTCCTTCCCAAACATCTAACGCCACCACGCGGCCGTTCTGCTGCAGATCTTGGAGCAAGGCATCGTGGTCAATGACTGCGCCGCGCGCCGCATTGAGTAACCAGGCACTGGGCTTCATTTGCGCCAATGCGGCCTGATCAAACAGATGAAACGTTGGAAAGTGACCGGCTTTCGTCAGGGGCGTGTGGATGGTAATGATATCGGCCGTCGCCAATAACTCAGCCCAACTCACCGGTTGTACACGGCCATGCACGGGCCATGCATCTGTGCCTATTAATGGGTCATAGGCAATCACGCGCAGGCCGAGGGGCAACATCAAGTCAACGACCCAGCGGCCCACATGGCCCAGCCCAACAATCCCCAAGACTTTGCCCGCCAAATGCTGTTGCTGCTCTTGTGCAAGACGCAGGCACAGGGTCAACACCCACTCGGCGACTGCGCGCGCATTGCAGCCCGGCGCAGCAGACCAGGCCATACCCTGCTGATTCAGCCAAGGGATGTCCAGGTGGTCCGTACCAATGGTTGCAGTACCCACAAAGCGCACGCGGCTAGCCGCCAGCAAGCCCGACGTGACCGGGGTTATTGAGCGCACAAATAACCAATCTGCCTGTGCCACATCGGCTGCTGTTAGCTCGCGACCGGGGCGACGCACAACACGGAAGTCAACGCCGGCAATCTGCGCGCAGCACGCCTCAACGCCGGGCATGTTGTCATCGGCAACGACCGTTATTTGTTGGCGCGACATAACGCAAACCTCATGGCGAAAACGCAAGTATGCCACCTCACTTTGCTACACTGCAGGCCTCGTTTCGGCAGACATTCAGGTTTTTCCATGGCGGCACCTCTCGCGGCACAGATCATGTCTTTCTTACAACAAGAGCCGCGCTTTCAGGCCGTCAATGAATTGCGTCTTGTGCTGGATGGCGAGGCAGTCGGTTGGGTCCGGCCTCAGGTCGCTGAAGCGCTCTATGCGCTTGATCGCCCGCGTGTCCGAATTAATGGCCGTGAGGTGCTGCTGTCCAGTGATGGCAGCCATGACCACCGCAGTGCGCTTTTGCAAACCTATGCAAAGGCCATGAAACAAAAAGGACTGCTGCAAAATTGGCGCGATGAAGCCATGCAATTAACCCGGCACGGGCAGGTCTTTTTAACCCTAGAGCGCGCCGCGTTTCGAACCTTCGGCCTGCAAACGCCCTCCGTGCATCTCAATGCGTGGGTAGCCACGGTGAATGGTGCTGAGCTGTGGGTCGCGCGTCGCAGCAGTCATAAATTCGTGGATCCCAATAAGCTCGACAATCTGGTTGGTGGCGGCTTGTCTGCCGGTGAAAGCATCGCCACAGGCCTAGCGCGTGAGGCCTGGGAAGAGGCGGGTTTATCGCTCAAGCATCCACCCGCGCCCTTTCATTTTTTGCATATTCATCGCCGCATCCCTGAAGGCGTACAAGATGAATATGTGGCCGTGCATGATCTGTGGCTGCCCGCCCACCTTCAGCCGCAAAACCAGGACGGCGAAGTGGCCAGCTTGGAACGCATGAGCATTCCCCACGTTCTGCAACATCTCTTAGCCGGTGAATTCACCTGGGATGCTGGTTTAGTCGTTCTCAGCGGGCTCTTGCGACAACGCTACTTTGGCGCCGACAACGCCGCTATTTCACAGGAATTGAGCCGCTTAGGCTATGTATCATTGAGCACCTTATGAGTCGCTACACCGTGTCATGGCAGCAAGAACTTAAGGTACTGGCGGCGTTAACTGGACCCATTCTGATCAGTCAGTTTGCCCAGGCGGGCTATGGCTTGATTGACACCATAATGGCAGGTCAGCTGTCTCCCTTGGATCTGGCTGCGGTGGCTTTGGGCGCCAGCATTTGGCTGCCGCTGTATCTGCTGACCACTGGCACCTTGTTAGCCACCACCACCTTAGTCGCCGAAGCCAGAGGCGCTGAGCAGCCCGAACGCATCGCCATCATCACGCATCAAGCCCTATGGCTAGCCGCAATCGTGGGCATGATCGGGCTGCTACTGATTCAAGCCTCGCCGCCCTTATTGGGCTGGATGGGCATGCCCGACCATTTGCATGCTGAAACCGCAGGTTATCTCTACGGTGTGTCTTGGGGCATGCCGGCGGTGGCTTTCTTTTTCGTGCTGCGTTGTTACTGCGAAGCCCAGGCCAGACCCTTGCCTGTGACACTCATTAGCTTGCTGGGCCTCGGCCTGAACGTGTTGGCAAACCGCTTCTTTATGTACGGCAGCGACAACTTCTTGGGTTGGACCGTGCCCGCCATGGGTGGTGCAGGTTGCGGCTGGGGCACGGCGGTGGTGATGTGGTCGATGACCTTAGTACTACTGGCCTACGTGTTGCTGACCAAGGCTTTCTCAAAGACGCGCTTGCTCACCGTGTGGACACCACCGCATGTGCATGAAATTTTGCATATCGCCAAACTGGGCTTTCCAATCGGACTCGCCATTTTCTTTGAAGTCAGCTCGTTTGCGCTGGTCGCCATCTTAGTCAGCCCCACCGGCGAGATCGCCGTGGCTGGCCATCAAATTGCGCTGTCGGTCACCTCGGTTATTTTCATGCTGCCACTCAGCCTGGCGTTAGCCCTGACGATTCGCTGCGGTCATCATTATGGCGCACAGAATCTGGCCGCACTGCGCCTGACCCGTCGCGTTGGACTGACCACGACAACGCTCATGGCCTGTGGCACCGCACTGATGTTACTGCTGTTGCGAGAGCCCATCGTGCGCTTCTACAGCACAGACCCTGCGGTTGTCGATTTAGCGGTTCAGCTGCTGTTGTTTGCGGTGGCCTATCAGATCGTCGATGCCCTTCAGGTCGGGGCGGCGGGTTGCTTGCGTGGCATTCAAGATACACGCAGCCCGATGCAGCTCACCTTGCTGGCCTACTGGGGCGTTGGCATTCCTTTTGGTTACATCGCGGGCAGCACCGATTGGCTGGGTCAGGCATGGGGGGCGCAAGGCTATTGGGCCGGCTTAGTGCTCGGGCTTGCGGTGGCGGCTTGGCTGCTCAATCGCCAACTGAGTTTTCGCTTGGATAACTTGCCGTTTAGCGCTCAGCCCTTACGCAGCTGATAGCGATACAAACCGGGCTCCGGCTCATCGGCGAGCACCAAGTGATGCCCTAGGAAGTGGCAAAACTTCGGGATGTCCCGCGTGGTGGATGGGTCGGTCGCCCAAATCCATAAGTGCTCACCGCTGGCCAACTCGCGCACTCGTTTGTGCAGCATCATCACCGGCTCAGGGCAATTCAGCCCGCGCGCATCCAACCACGGCTCATTTGCTAAAGGCGTCTCTAGCACCGTTAACCTCCTGACCGCAGCTGTTCTGGTTCGCGAGTGAATCGCCAGGCAGGCCAAAGTAAGGCGATGCCAGCAAGTCCGCTAATTAAAAAGTGCTGGGTATATCCAATTTGCTCCACGAGAAAGCCCGCAGGCAAATAAAACATGCCGCCAAACAGCGCCAACAAGCTGACCTGCAACGTAAAGTCCACGCCGGCATGGGCTTGGCGGGCGCGATCCATGACCGCCGAAAGCAGTGCAGCCATCGCCATACCGCCCATAAAGTGCTCCACGGCATTAATGGTGACTACCGTAGTGGTGGGCGACAGGCCCAACACACCCATGCCTGAGGCTGGCAAGGCGTAACAAGCGAAAGTACAGGCCTGCAGAAAACCAAACCCGACAATGGCCCGACGCCGTCCCCAGCGTTCCGTTAACCAGCCGCCCAGCAACGCTCCGGTAATGGTCGTGACAGAGCCCACCATGCTTACCTGCAGGCCCATTTGCGATAAAGAAATGCCCATATCCACCATCATGGGCTTGACCATGGCGGAGCCCAAGGACTCTGCAGCCTTATAGGTAACCAGCACCCAAATCCAGCCCTTGATTTCTGGGCGCTGAAAAAAGCTACGCCAGGCCGAGCTGTAGGGCTCACGCGAGGCCGCTGCGGCTTCCGGCAAAATCGTGGGTTCGCGTAAAAATAAGACCGGCAACAACAATAAACACGAGATGGCAATGAGGCCACCAAAGGCCGATTGCCAGCCCCAAGTATCTAAGACCACCAACAATAGGCCGCCGCCCACGATAATACCGACGCGATACGCCGAGACCTGAATGCCATTACCTAGGCCGCGCTCGTGAGCACCCAAGATACGAACGGCCAAACCATCGGTGGCGATATCTTGCGTGGCCGCAAACAAGTTCACCAGAAACAACAAGGCAAACAAGGTGTAAACGCCACTAGGCTCGCGCAGAGACTCAGGATTGAAACTGGCCATGACCACCAAAACGGCAATCAAGCCCAGGTTCATGGGCAGAATCCAGCTCCGCCGATAGCCTAGGCGTGGCCAATAGTAGCGATCCACCCAGGGAGACCAGAACACCTTCAAAGCCCACGGAATGGCCAACAAACCGCTCATACTAATCAGCGACAATGGCGCATCGTAGGTGCGCAGAATGGCCGGCAGTGCCTGCGTATACACGCCAAAAGGAACGCCTTGAGCGAGGTATAAGCACAGCAATAAACCCAGGCGTGAGGGCAATGAAGACATTGGCTGCTTCCGTTAGGCGAAAACGATGGTCTTGTTGCCGTGCACCAGAATGCGATCTTCAAGATGCCAGCGTACCGCGCGCGCCAGGACTTGGCGCTCCACGTCTTGGCCCATTTCACGCAGGGTCGGCACTTCATCACGATGCGACACACGTTCTACATCTTGCTCAATGATCGGGCCTTGATCGAGATCTGCCGTCACATAGTGCGCGGTGGCACCGATCAGCTTCACGCCTTTGTCATACGCTTGCTGGTAAGGGTTAGCACCCACAAAAGCCGGTAAAAAAGAATGATGAATATTGATAATGCGGTGCGGCCAGCGTGCGGTGAAATCGGCACTGAGAATTTGCATGTAGCGCGCCAACACAATCAAATCGACACCGCCGAGCAACTGCTCGATTTGCGTTTCCGCCTCGACCTTGGTTGCTGCCGTGACCGGAATGACATGAAACGGCACACCGAAGCTTTCCACCGACGAGCGTAAGTCCTCGTGATTACTGATCACCGCCACGATGTCGCAGGGCAAGGCGCCACGCGACCAACGCCAGAGCAGCTCCATCATGGCGTGGTCATGCTTGGAGACCAGCACCGCGACTTTTTTGCGTTCTGCGGCATAGCTGATGTGCCACTTCATGCCATAGCGTGCCGCCACAGAAGTCTGGAAGGCCTGCTCTAAGGACTCACGGTTTAAGCTCAAATTACCGGTTTGAAACTCCAAGCGCATGAAATACGTGCCGCCTTCGGGAGCGGTCGCATGCTGATCGAGATCGGTAATGTTGGCACCGTGGTTATACAAAAAGCTCGAAACCGCGCTGACGATGCCCGGCGCATCAGGGCAGTTAATTAACAGGCGTGCGGTGGTGTCGGTCATGATTCAGGGGTTTCCAATAACTGGCGTCGGCAGGCGGCCGGGGTCATACCTGTCCATTGCTTAAAGGCGCGATGAAATGCACTGGCTTCTGAGTAGCCCATCATGAGGGCAATCTCGTCAATGGAAAGTGTGGGTTTAGCGAGATAAAAACGCGCCGCTTCTTCGCGCATTTTATCCTTAATGATTTGATAGCTGGTGCCTTCGTCCTTTAAACGACGACGCAAGGTTTGCGGTGTGAGATTCAGTCGCTGGCAAATGTCCGTCAGCTCAGGAAACTGATTGCCATACTCCCGCCCCAGCAGACTACGCACACGATCCGTTAAGCGCTCTGGTCGAGCCTGACCGCCAATAATGCGCGCCAGCGAGTCTTTCAGAAAATGCGACAACGACAGGGTGTTTTGTGCCAGTGGCAAGGTCAGCCAAGCCGCGGGAAAGCGAATGACATTCGCCTCCATGCCATAGTTCACCGGGCAGCGAAACAGCTTTTCAAACTCCTGCGAGCTGGGCGGGGCATCGAAAGCAAATTCAATAACGAGCGGATCTAGCCGTCGCCCCACTAACCAGCTCCAAAATCTCACTGAGACAAACGCCATGACCTCATACACCGTCACGGAAAACTCCGAGTCTCGTCGCACTTCAAAATACACATGGCCTTCGTTATTGACGATCTCGAAGCGCGTTTGCACCGGCGTTTCGAAGAGCTCATAGAACGCCACCGAGCGCCGTATCGCTTTCTCTAAATTGATACAGTTAATGACCGCATAGGCCATCATGGCAAAGCTGCCGGGCTTGGAGCGTCCCGTACTGGCCAAGCCAATAAACTCATCGCCAATTTGCTGCATAGCGGTTTGAATCAGACGTATCAGCTGCGCACTGCTAATGCTGGCATGGGCGTCTTCCAGAAGCGCTGGATCAAGCCCCGAGAGGCTAAACAGCTCCGCCAGCGAGGAGCCTTGGCGCACAGCACCCGCCAGCAGGCGCTGCACATAGGCAAGACTCAAGGTGTTGGCGGGGCGCATCGACATCAGGTATCCGACTCGGCAGAAATGTGGGGCGCTAAAATAAGCTGGCGCAAGGGTAACAAAAGCTGGCGCAAGCTGCATGCAGGCTCGCTACACTGAGGATATTACTTGTACGCCCTGATCTTTGGACTATTCGGAGCACGCTCATGTTTCAGCTTCACCCTCGCCTCGCCGCCGACACCTATCATCTCGGTGACTTCCCGCTCTGCCGAGTACTGCTCATGAATGATGCGCAATACCCGTGGCTGGTGCTGGTTCCTCGTCGTGCCGACCTGCGCGAAGTCCACGAACTCAGCGAAGCCGATCAGCAACAGTTACTGCGGGAATCGTCTTGGGTCAGTCGTCAGCTCGACGAAGCCCTTCAAGCGGAAAAAATGAATGTTGCCAACCTCGGCAATGTGGTTAGCCAATTGCACTGGCATGTGGTGGCCCGCTTTGTCGATGACCCGGCCTGGCCGGCGCCGATCTGGGGCAAGCACCCGGTCGTGCCTTACACCCCAGAAGAGCTGAAAGAGACATTGGCTATTTTGCGTGCAGCGTTGCCAGCGCAGGGCGATGTGACTTTGGAATGGGCGGTCTAAGGCTGCACAAGGAGCTTGAAATGCTGCTTTCAACCGAAGAAGAGAAAATCAGCGCAGCCGCCTTGCAGTTTGCCAAAAAGCACAAGAAAAGCATTGCCATAAGCCTGACCAACTCTGAAATCTATACCCCGGAAGATAATCCGGTGTCGGTATTCATGGCTGGGTCGCCGGGTGCTGGAAAAACCGAAGCATCACTTGAGCTGCTGGCACAGTTCGAAACCCCGATTCTGCGCATAGATGCCGACGAGTTGCGCTTGCAATGTCCCGGCTATACCGGCAACAACTCATCGCTGTTTCAAGCTGCTGTCTCTGTTTTGGTCGACAAGGTTCATGATCTGGCTCTTGAGCAGAAACAAAGCTTCTTGCTGGACGGCACCCTGACGCATTACGAGCGCGCCGAGAAAAACATCTCGCGCTCATTGAAAAAAGGAAGGCCGGTGCAGATCCTCTATGTCTATCAGGACCCACTACTTGCATGGCAGTTTGTCTTGGCACGCGAAGCTACTGAAGGACGACGCATTCCGGTAGCTCAGTTCATCGCGCAATACTTTGCTGCGCGTATTGTCGTCAATCAACTGAAACAGCAATTTGGCAGCGCAATTCGGGTTGATCTGCTGCTTAAAGACAACGACGGCTCACACAGGCTATACAAGGCTGGCGTCGACAACATTGACAATCACATACCCGAGAAATACGATCAAAAAGACATAGAGCAGATGCTCTGCCCCACTTGAGACATGAACATGTTCTCCGCCAAACCCAAAACTGTAGCTTCCACGCCATTTTCTGAGTTCATCAGAAATGCTTCTTCGGCTGAAAAAAAGCAGGTTTATACGCAAGTGCTGAAAAAAGCCTCCGAGCGTCAGCGTAAAGTGCTGGCCGAAGCTGCTGCGCGCAAAGCTGAGTAAGCACTCGAACTAACCTGCGAGTATCCGCCACACCGTGACGCCCTCCTTTCTCGCAAACACTCTCAATTCAATCACACTGCCCGATGGCCTAGCACTCAGCCATGCCATCCTGCTCGTCATCAGCGCCGGTTTTACGTCGGCACTGACGGCCGGGCTAGGCATTGGCGGTGGCGTGCTGCTGCTCGGCATTATGGCTTTTCTCGTGCCACCGGCAGCGCTCATTCCACTGCATGGCGTGGTGCAAATTGGCTCCAATGTTGGCCGTACCTGGATCATGCGCGAGCACATCCGACCCGTGATTGTCTGGCCGTTCGCGGTCGGCGCGCTGGCGGGGGCATTCGCCGGGGGCAGCGTTGCCCGCGAACTCCCCGCACACCTCCTTAACCTGGCACTGGCTCTGTTCATTCTCTACGCGGTCTGGGGGAAGTGGCCGACTTTGAAGGGCAAGACACAACAGGCAGGGCTCTGGGGCGGCGGCATTAGCATCAGTTTTATCAGCATGTTTGTTGGCGCTACGGGACCGCTGGTCGCCGCGCTGATGAAAACGCAGACTCTGGACAGGCAGCAGCACATGGCCACGTTTTCGGCCTGTATGAGCCTGCAGCACGGCCTAAAAATCATCGCCTTTGGTTTTTTCGGCTTTGCTTTCGGCGCCTGGATGCCACTGCTGCTGGCCATGATCGCCAGCGGATTAATCGGCACTTGGCTGGGTGAGCGCTGGCTCGCAGGTCGCAGCGAGGACGGCTTTCAGCAAGGCTTGAACTGGCTACTCACTGCGATGGCTGTGCATCTCCTCTGGCAGGCATTTGCCTAACGATCAGGCCTTCACCACCAAGCGATTATTCACATCGCGACTGGTTCGAACGCGCTCGAGATGGTCGATGGCGTTTTGCTGTTTAGCCAACCGGTCATAGAGCAGTACGTTCACTGTCGCCGCCAGATTCATGCAGCCTATGGTCGGCACATAAACCACGGCATCGGCGGCATCTATCAGCGCTTGATCTATCGAGCCATCTTCTGGGCCAAACACATACAGCGCATCTGATGGGTGTTGGAATGCCGGCAACGGCGTCGCGCCTTCAGCCAGTTCAACACACACTAACGTCTGCCCAGACTGCTGTTGCGCCAAGAGCGACGCCACGCCGGTTAAGGCAATGGTGTCACTGCGTCGCTTGGTATCCAGTTGATACTTCGCGGCACGTTCAAAACGTGTGCCGGTGTAATACACCGTGTCCACGCCATAGCAACCTGCCGCCCGTAAAACCGCACCGACATTGTCCGGGCTTTTCGGATTGATCAGGCCAATAACCGCGCGCTCACCAGCCTCGACAATTGAAGGCTCAGCAGCTATCGGCAGCGGTCGTCGACCGCGCTTGATACGGCCCTCGGGTGAGCTGGATTTGATGGTCAAACGCGTCAAGGTGAGTTCCCCAGTAATTGTGTTTTGCGCCAACGCATCGGCGACTCCCCTGCCCACTCCCTGAACGCCCGTGAAAACACACTCTGCTCGGCGTAGCCCAACAGCAATGAAATCTCGGGCAATGACAGTTGCGGGTCACGCAAATAGTCTTTGGCCAGCTCGTAACGCAGTGTATTCAGCACCTGCTTGTAACGCAGCCCGCGTTCCTGCAAAGCGCGGTATAGCGAGCGCTCAGACAGGCCCATGCGTGCCGCCACGATGGGCGCCTCGGGTGGGCCATCCTGAAGCACCTCAACGATCTGGCGATGCAATTCCTTTAGCAGCGAATCCGGTTCAGGCAATGCCTGCAGCATCGCTTCTGCTTGCTGCTCGAGCAGCCCGGTCAGGTGAGGGTCCTGACTGTTGATGGCTAAGCCCATGACCTCAAGCGGCATATGCAGCGCTGAGACCGAGCTATTGAAAACCACCGGGCAGCCGTAAAAAATCGTGTAAGGCGATGGGTCGGCAGGCGGCGGGTGCGGACTGTATACCGCCGTCAGGCGGACATCACTGCGGCCGGTGAGCTGGCGGGCAAAACCACACAGACCCGCAGAGACGACATCATCTGAAAGCAGGGTGGACTCACGCTCTCCCTTGCCCCAGCCAATCACGAGCGTGTCATTTTGTTGACTAATCAACGAGGGCGCGAGGTTATGCAACAGGGGCTGAAATCGGCTAAAACGAAACAGCGCTTGGCCAAGGGTTTCGCTGTACATGGCGAGGTAGCCGAGCACGCCAATATGATGCGGTTGAGCACAACGGCCTATTTGCAGCCCGAGTGCCGGCTCAGTTGGACACGCCTGTTCAATCTCTTCCAGCAAGGCCCACCAAGTGGTAATGGGAAAGCGTGATCCCTGAGCTAATTTAGTTAAACGTTCACGCAACACCGGTAACGCCAAACGTCGCTGGTCGAGAAAACAGACGAGCAAATTCGCGATAGAGGCGGCGACATAAACGGAAGCGTCAGAAGAGTTTTGCATTTGGCAGACTATGTCAAAAAGCGTCTTAAAGCGTCAAGACAGTTGGCCATAAAGCCGACATGATGCGTCGTGTAAAAGAAACCAAAAAAACCACGAGGCACACCATCATGGAAAAATTCACGCAAGGTTTTCTGCTGCTCTGCGGCCTGAGCTTTCTGCTCATTGGCGCAAATACATTTTACGACCCTTTAGCGGCGATGGCACCGGTCGAGCTCAACATCAACACCGTGAGTGCACTGAACGAATTGCGCGCAAATTACGGCGGCTTGCAGATCGGTATGGGTTTGTTTCTGCTAGCTGGCTTGTGCTGCAAAAGCTATCTGCGCCCAGCCTTACTGGCGCAAGCGCTCATTGTCGGCGGTCTGGTCACGGGTCGCCTCATTAGTGTGGCAATTGATGGCCAACCAAATGCGTTTATACAGGGGCTGATCGTGCTCGAAAGTGTCACCGCCCTCCTCTCTTGGGTGATGTTTAACCGTCTATCAAAAGCCGCTTAAAGGAGACTTCTCATGACGGAATTACTGCAACCCTTCATGCCGTTTTTACACAGCATTTTTGGCCAGGATGTGGATTGGAAGCAGGTCTTCCTGATCGGCATGACGCCCCTATTCCTGCTCGCCTTTATGATTGAGTTTGTGGTGCAAAAGCAGCGCGGCCATCAAGCCAGCTTCCACCCCAAAGAAATCATCGCCAACTTATCACTCGGTGCCAGCTACCAAGTCTTTGAGGGTGTGATGTGGCTACTGCTCACAGGGGGCATTTTCGCTTGGGTGTTTAACCACCGCCTGTTCGACATCCCGGTCAATGGCTGGACCATCCTGCCGATTTTCGTGGCGGTAGAATTTAGCTACTACTGGTTCCATCGCACCTCGCACCGCGTGCGTTGGTTCTGGACAGCGCATGTGCCGCATCACAGCGGCGAGACCATGAACTTTACCAATGCCATGCGGCAGAGCCTGCTTAACGCTTTTGTGGGTAGCTTCGTGTTTTACCTGCCGCTGGTCTGGCTCGGCGTGCCGCCAGCCGTGGTGATGTTCTGCTTAGCCGTTGACTTGGCCTACCAATATTTCGTGCACACAGAATCCGTCGGACGCTTCCCGAAGTGGTACGAATACCTCTTTGATACGCCGTCCAACCATCGCGTTCACCACGGTCGCAACCCGGAATACATCGACAAGAACTACGGTGGCGTGCTGATCATTTTTGATCGGATGTTCGGCACTTACGCCGAGGAAAAGGCCAAGGTCGAGTACGGCATCACTCAGCAGATTCGCTCCTATAATTTCTTGGTACTGAATGTGCACGAAATGGTGGATATGCTGCGCGATGTCTTCTCGCCCGGCCCGTTGGGTCAACGCCTGAAGCACCTGATCATGCCGCCGGACTGGCAGCGCCCCGGTCACAAACCGGTGCGCACTTGGGAGACCGAGGAACGCTAATCAGCCTCCTCGTCACTGGCTTTTTCAGCTGCGATAGCCCGGATCCAGCTTCTCCGCCTTGCGCAACAACGCCGGCCAGGCAAAGGCACCGCCCATGCCGCCGGTCTGTACGCGCATAGCTTCGGCCACACCGGCCACAATGCGTGGATCAACTGTAATTAGCTCGCCGCCGGCTTGTGCCGCGAGCTGAATCTGGCAAGTGCTCTCGAACACATACATGTTGAGAAACGCATCCGCAATGCTGGCGCCGCAGGTCAGCAGGCCATGATTGCGCAGCATGAGGAAATTCGCGTTCCCGAGATCGGCCTGCAGGCGCGGCTTCTCATCCGGCCGAAACGCCACCCCTTCGTAATCGTGATAGGCCAGCGACGCCAACACAAAGGTCGATTGCTGCGAGATCGGCAGCACGCCCGCCTTTTGCGCACTCACCGCCACACCGGCACGCGTATGCGTGTGCAGCACACACTGCACATCCTCACGCGCCTCATGTACCGCACTATGAATAACAAACCCGGCCGGATTGACCGGAAACGGCGACTCGCTGAACTTGTTGCAGTACTGATCGACTTTGATCAACGAGGACGCCGTGATTTCGTCAAACATCAGGCCATAGGGATTGATGAGAAAATGATGATCCGGTCCCGGCAGTCGCACCGAAATATGCGTGAACACCAGATCGCTCCAGCCATAGGCAGCCACTAAGCGATAGCAGGCAGCCAGATCACACCGCAGCTGCCATTCCTCGGCGCTGACCTGACCTTGCAGTGTTGGTAGATCCATAAGTACTCCTCTTAATGCCTGCCGCTCAGTCTTGTAATGGCGCCAACCAGCGTCGCCAAGCCGGCCATTTAGGTTGGTCTATTTGACGCTGCACTTGCAGCTGAGCCATCAAACTATGAATGGCACGCTCGGTCTGCTCGCGCACAGCCCACAGACTGGACTGATCCACCGCCTCGGTTTGCCAAGGCGCAGTCGAAATGCGTTCGCCAAAGGCAAAGTAAAAGGGTTGTGGGCGAGGTAACAGGGTCGGGCCAATGCCCTTTACCACCGGCGAAAGCAGATCACCATCGCGCACTAATTTGTTCAATCGGCCGCCACGATCCAGCCACTGCCAAAGCGTTGAGCTGCGCACATCATCGGCATCAAGAACAATCTCGTAGCTCTCGTTAGCGCCCACGGACGCAAACGGAATAATGTCGTAGCCATGCTGGATAGCGAGACGTGCAAAGCCTGTGCGCTGTTTCCAAATCACTTCATATCGGTCGGATTTACGGCGATTCACTTCACGCGCGCCGCCGGGAAAGACCAGTATGGATTCGCCACGCCGCATCAGTTCACTGCAATTCTCGGGTGTGCCCTCTACCCCGCCGTAATCTGTCACGGCCTGGCCCCAGCCGGGAATTCGAAAATGTAGGTGATCGCCCAGTGAACGCGGCAGCACGCCGTAATGCGTGTAGAGGTGATCCAGCATGAGACCCGCATCAATGCTAAAAAGCGCATGATTGCCTACAAACAAGGCCGGACGCTTTAGGTCCAAACTGTCTAAGCCATAAAATTGTGGGCTAAACCACGCTCGCATGGGCGCCATCAGGCGATGTAATTTCTTTGCTGATGGCGCCTTAAAGTCGCCAAAGGCTTGCTGCGCCAGTTGCTCAGCACGGGTTAATCGAGCCATGTACCACCTATTCCGTCAATCATCCTGATTTGAAAAACTTATCCCCGACTGCTGTGGACAAGTTCGTGGGAAAGCTGCCGTGAATCGCCTGTATGCCAGTAAGCACAAGGGATTCCAAGTTTTGTTTGAATTTTCGGCAATTGTCTACTAATTCAACGGTCACCGATTTTTGACCCCAAATGACTGCTTAATTTCTGCACATCGCTAAGGTCATCTCACTGAAATCATCCTACAATCGCCAACACAATAAGACCTAGCAGTTTGTTTAACTGCACCTAAATTCTGGGATGAATTAGATGAAAATAAAAACACTCGCCGCGTCGGCTCTTTTGGCCATCAGTAGCAACTCGATGGCAGGCCTTTACTGCGTATTTGATCCCTTGGGCGCTCAAGGGCCTGCATTTGAAATTGCTAAAGACTTCGCCTTGGTTGCCAAGCAATGGAAAATTCCGCTCACGTTAAAAGCCTATACGGACGAGCGCGTCGTTACTGAAGACTTCAAAGCCGGTCAATGTGATGGCATTGCGGTCACGACATTGCGTGGGCGTCAGTTCAATCATTTTGTGGGTAGCTTAGATTCGATTGGCGCGGTGCCTACCTACAAGCATTTGCGCATTGCCCTGCAAGCGATTGCCAGTCCACAAATGGCCCCCGCAATGACCTCGGGGCAATACGAAGTGATCGGAGTCGCTCCCTTGGGCGGGGCCTACATCATGGTCCGCGACCGCAACATCAATTCCATTGAGAAGGCCGCCGGCAAAAAAATTGCCGTGCTCGACTTTGACAAGTCACAAGCCAAAATGGCTCAGCAAATGGGTCTGCAACCCGTGGCGTCTGACATCACCAGCTTTGCTCCAAAATTCAATAACGGGCAGGTCGATATCATTGCGGCACCGGCCATCGCCTATAAGCCATTTGAGCTCTACAAAGGGCTTGGCACCACCGGCGCGGTGTATCGCTTTCCGCTGATTCAAATGACCGGCATGATGATTATCCGCAAGGACAAGTGGCCCGCTGATTTCGGCGCCAAGGCTCGTGCCTATTCACTCACACAGCTCGATCGCGCCGAGCTCATCGCTAAGCAGTCTGAAGATACGATTCCGGCAAACTACTGGATGGAATTGAGCGCAAACGACAAAGCCCGCTACGTGGTCATGATGCGTGAATCACGACTGATCCTCACGAAGGATGGCACTTACGACGTGAAGATGATGAAGCTACTGAAGAAAGTACGCTGCAAAATCGATGCCTCAGCCGCAGAGTGCTCGGACAACGCGGAATAACGCTGCCCCTGCCGCACAAACAGTTGAGCGCTGCCCTTACGCAGGCTGCTTCTGCAAGAGCCGGATGATGCTGGAGAAATCCAGCGCACCGGCACCGCTGGCGCTGTGTGCGGCATACAGGTTACGCGCTAAACCACCCAACGGAATGGCCGAGGCACTCGCCAGCGCAGCCTCTTCGGCCAGACCCAAGTCTTTCAGCATCAGATCCGTACCAAAGCCCCCGCTGTAATCCCGCGATGCCGGTACGCCTGCCATCACACCCGGCATCGGGTTGTATTTCTCCAGCGACCAGTTGCCACCCGAACTCTGCTTCATAATTTCCGACAACACCGCTGGATCTAGCCCGTTGTTCACGCCCAGCGTCAGCGCTTCCGCCGAGCCGATCATGTGGATGGCCAGCAGCATGTTGTTGCAGACTTTGGCGACCTGACCGGCACCGCTATCGCCGGCATGGAATATGTTCTTACCCATGGCCTGTAATAACGGCTGAGCAGCGGCAACACTGTCTGCTGCACCACCCACCATGAAGGAGCGGCACCGGCCGTGCCACCCGATACCGGCGCATCAATCATGGACAGTCCACGGGCCTGCGCCGCTGCCGCAACCTTGCGCGCACTCGCTGGTGCAATGGTGCTGCAGTCGATGATGCGCGTGCCCGCGGGCAGGCTCGCCAGCAGGCCAGCATTGGCCGCGCCATCACCAAGGTAAAGCCCTTCCACATGGCGACTCGCGGGCAACATGGAAATAACAACCTGAGCACCGACTAAGGCATCACTCGTTGTCGCGGCAACAGACACACCCTCAGCGGCCACCCTGGCTCTCGCATCGGCCGACAAATCGACAGCCGTGACCTTGAAGCCTGCCTTATGCAGGTTTACGGCCATCGGGCCGCCCATGTTGCCGAGACCGATAAAAGCGATAGTGGTTGTCATGTCTGCTTCCTATTCCAAATTCTGTTAATTCAACGACCGCGTAGCGAGCGATCAGCGAATGCTGTCGGGGGCATCCGCTTCGAGCATGCGGCGCGCAATGATGACGCGCATGATTTCGTTCGTGCCTTCCAAAATTTGATGCACACGGGCATCACGCAGCAAGCGCTCCAGCGGGTAGTCGCGCAGATAGCCATAGCCGCCATGAAGCTGTAGCGCCTCATTGCAAATCTGAAAGCCAGCATCGGTGGCGAAGCGCTTGGCCATGGCGCAATACGTTGTGGCATCTGCTGCACCGGCATCAAGCTTGCTCGCGGCCAAGCGAATCATTTGCCGCGCCGCCACCAACTCGGTGGCCATGTCCGCGAGACGAAATTGCAGGGCCTGAAAGTCCGCCAGCTTTTTACCGAACTGCTGACGCTCGCCGAGATAGCGTTGCGCCGCATTAAACGCCCCCTGCGCGGCACCGACGGAACAGGTGGCGATGTTGATGCGCCCGCCATCCAACCCCTTCATGGCGATGCGAAAGCCTTCGCCCTCTTCGCCCAAGCGATTCGCCGCCGGCACTCGCACCTCATCAAAAAAGATGGCGCGCGTGGGCTGACTGTTCCAGCCCATCTTGTCTTCCTTTTTACCGTAGCGAATGCCCGGCAGATCGGCTGGCACGGCAAAGGCGCTAATGCCTTTAGCGCCTGCCACGCCCGTACGCGCCATCACCACCAGCATGTCGGTACTGCCCGCGCCGGAGATAAAGGCTTTCGAGCCCTTCAGCACATAATCATCACCTTCACGGCGAGCGATGGTTTTCAGGTTGGCGGCGTCTGAACCCGCATCGGGCTCGGTCAGACAGTACGACGCCAGTTTTGAGCCCGAGGTTAGCAACGGGCCCCAGTGGGCCTTCAAGTCCGCTTGGCCCCAGCCGCAGAGCATCCACGTCGCCATGTTATGGATGGTGAAGAAGGCTGCTGTGGACGGGTCTGCTGCCGCCAACTCCTCAAACACGATGGCTGAATCCAGTCGCGTCAGCCCGAGGCCACCCTGCTCCGGCGGTGAGTACAGACCGCAGAAACCGAGTTCGCCGCCCTGGCGAAACACCTCAATGGGAAAATGCGCTTCAGCGTCCCAGCGTGCCGCGTGAGGTGCCAGCTCACGCGCAGCGAAATCGCGGGCCAGCTGCTGGAAAGCGAGCTGGTCATCGTTCAGGTCAAAGTTCACAGTCGCAAACCCTCTCGTTCAAATACGCCTATCAGCGCAGACTGATGGTGGTATTAACGGTGCTCACCGCATCTTCATCAAACCAGCGCGTGGTGATGGTTTTCGTCTGGGTATAAAAAAGCACGACCTGCTTGCCGTAGGGACCAAGGTCACCGAGCTTGGAGCCACGCGAGCCGGTAAAGGAGAACAGCGGTACCGGCACCGGAATAGGCACGTTAATGCCGACCTGACCCACATCAATTTCTTCTTGGAAATGACGAGCAGCGCCGCCGGAGCGGGTAAAAATGCCAGTGCCGTTACCGTTGGGATTGGCGTTGATCAGGGCAATGGCATCGTCGAGCGTATCAACCTCAACCACGCACAGCACCGGCCCGAAGATTTCTTGATCGTAAATACGCATGCCTGGCTTCACACCAGCAAACAATGTCGGGCCAATAAAGTTGCCCGATTCAAAACCCGGCACCGCAGGTTGGCGGCCATCGAGTACGAGGCGCGCGCCATCTTCAACGCCAGTAGCAATCAGGCTTTCAATTCGCGACAGTGCAGCACAGGAAATAACCGGACCAATCTCTACGCCCTTGTCATGGCCAGCACCTACTTTAAGCGTGGTCGCGCGCTGAGCAATCTCATCAACCCATTCACGCGCTTCACCGACCAGCACCACCACCGACGACGCCATGCAGCGTTGACCAGCAGCGCCAAAACCCGCCCCTACCAAGGCGTTTAGCGTTTGCTCTTTGGGTGCATCCGGCAGCACCACGACGTGATTTTTAGCACCCATCATGCACTGGGCACGTTTGCCGGCCAGCGTGGCACGGTTGTACACATGTGTGCCCACACGGGTTGAGCCAACAAAGGAAATCGCCTTGATATCCGGGTGATCGCAAAGGCCATTCACAATGTCCTCGGCACCATGCACCACATTGAGCACGCCCGCCGGGATACCCGCCTCAACGGCTAACTCGACCAGGCGCATGGTGCTCATCGGGTCTTGTTCAGAGGGCTTGAGCACGAAGGTGTTGCCACAAGCAATCGCCATCGGGAACATCCACAGCGGAATCATGGCCGGGAAGTTGAACGGCGTGATGCCGGCGCAAACGCCCAGTGGTTGTTGCAGCGTATAGGTGTCCACGCCATTCGCGACGTTATTGGCCATTTCACCCATCTGCAGGCTGCCAATATTGGCCGCGTGCTCAACCACCTCAAGGCCACGGAAAATGTCACCTTCAGCATCGGCCAGGGTCTTGCCCTGCTCGGCAGTAAGGATAGCCGCCACTTCGGACATGTTTTCCCGGATCAGCTGCTGATACTTCAAGAAAATACGCGCACGCGCGCCGATGGGCGTTTTGCGCCAGCTTTTAAAAGCCGCTTTCGCCGAGGCCACAGCTAATGCCAGCTCTTCCGGCGTGGCCAGGGGCACACGCGCCAGCACCTGCTGCGTGGCCGGGTTGACGACATCGCGCCATTGCGTGGTCTTGGACTCAACAAACTCGCCGTTGATAAGCAGCTTGACGGTAGGAATAGAGGTCATGAGGGTCTGCCTTGAAAATAGGATGGAGCTGAGCATATATAGGTTAAAATGCAATATGAACCCGCATTGATCCATATTTGATATGCAAAAAAACATAAAGCAACTGAACTGGGACGACCTTCGCATTTTTCTCGAGGTCGTTCGCACGGGCACTGCCAGCGCCGCCGCCAAGCGCCTCAGCGTTGACTACACCACCGTGGCAAGACGCATCCGTGCGCTGGAAGAAGCGATGGGCGCGTTGCTCTTCGACAAGTCGCGCAGCACGGGCTTTACCCTCACGCAAGACGGCCAGCAATTAGTCAGTCACGCCGAAACCATGGAAGGCGCGATGCAGGCGGCGGGTGAAGCGGTATCCGGCACCGGTAGCGCCTTGGCGGGACATGTTCGCATTGGTTGCACGGAGGCTTTTGGCACGTATTTCGTGATCCCGGAGATGGTCAGTTTTCAAGATCGCTACCCCAACATCTCGATTGATGTATTGCCTGTGCCACATTTCGTTAACCTGTCGCGCCGCGAGGCCGATATCGCCATCACACTGGAGCGGCCCGCAAAAGGCCCGTATGTGTGCAGTAAGCTCTGCGATTACCGCCTCTCCCTCTATGCAACACCGGGCTACCTTGCCGCCCACGACGCCATCACGCGGCCCGAGGATCTACAAGGGCACCGTTTCATCAATTACATAGGCGATCTGGCCTTTAGTGCTCAGCTACTGTACCTCGATGAACTCGTTCCTGGCGCAAGCAGCCCACTGCGCAGCACGAGCGTCATCGCGCAATATCATGCCGCGCTGCAAGGTCGAGCACTGGCAGTCCTTCCATGCTTCCTAGCCGCAGAGGATCCGCGTTTGGTGCCTGTGCTTCCCGAAACACTTTCAGTCGTTCGTCAATTTTGGATGTCGTACAGCGAAGATTTGCGTCGATTGAAACGAGTGACTGGCGTTGCCGCTTATCTCGCTGAGCGGGCCAGAGCCAATCAAGATTTTTTTATGGGCGCAAAGCCATTTCTTCTTGAATAAAGCTGATCGGAACACCCGGAATTATTCTGTCATGGTGACGCGCCGAGGCCCGACTGTTACC
>Ga0255139_1000145_pt1 | contig 24657 bp, 30 predicted proteins | sample Law_Colum_RepB_8_FD_188549 | JGI IMG/M metagenome (GOLD analysis project Ga0255139, IMG submission 188549) | Freshwater microbial communities from St. Lawrence River, New York, United States - Law_Colum_RepB_8d | ecosystem: Environmental > Aquatic > Freshwater > River | place: USA: New York...
GGTTTAGCAGCTGGTTTAGCAGCTGGTTTAGCAGCTGGTTTAGCAGCAGGAACGGCTGCAGGTTTAGCAGGCGCTGGCTTAGCAGCAGCTGGTTTCGCGGCTGCAGGTTTGGCCGCTGGCTTTGCAGCTGGCTTGACAGGAGCAGGCTTAGCAGCTGGTTTAGCAGCAGCTGGCTTAGCAGCAGGCTTTGCGGCGGCGGGCTTGGCGGGCGCAGGTTTTGTTGCTGGTTTAGCAGGTGCTTTTGGAGCGGCGGCCTTTTTAGCTGCAAGCGCTTCGCCTTTCAGCTTGGCTTGCACGTAGGCTTTAAGTTCACTTTTTTGCTGAAGCAAAGTGATGGCCTTGCGTGCTTGCTCATAGTCTTTCTTAGCGGCCGAAACGGCGGCTTTGGCTTCCGTTTGGGCTTGCTTGGTACGGTCATTGATTAGCTTGACCAGTTCTTTATCGCCAGAGGCTTTTACTTTGGTCAGTTGTTGTTGCAGCTTGGTTTGAACATCTTTGTAGCTGGATTCTGCTTTGTCGACGAGCTTACGTGCAGCCTCAACATATTGCTCAGCTTCATGCTGAGCGCGCTCAACAACTTTTTGGATTTGATCGCGAACCTTGGCGGCTTGCTTCTCAACATCGGCTCTCATTTTATCCACTTGGGTCTCAACAGCACTCGCTGCTTGAGCAGCTTTGGCCTTGACCGGCGAGGCTTTCTTTTTTGCAGCGGGCATGGAGATTTCCTCTCTTGGTTTATGCATGAGTGAAGTTATCTGATGACTTTTAAAAAAGCGAGAACAAGCGCAATAGATTTAACGCATTTTGTCGGTCTGTAGCGAAATGCGGGGTGGTATTCGTAGATAAGTTAACCGTATGCTCAGATATAGGTTTATCTAATCGTTTGGAGTTGAACATGCGTCGCCTTGCTTTCACCTTAGCCGTTACTGGCACACTGCTTTTCACCAGCGTGAATACATGGGCAGCGGAGCCAACGGCCTCTGCTGCTGCCGCACCCACCCTAGCGCCAAACAATGGTAAGAAGCCGGTGGTTGACCGAGAGCAATTTGCCTACAGCATTGGCTATCTGAATGGTCAGGGCAGTGGTGAGCAAATCCCAGACCTCGACATTGAAACGTTTATGCGTGGTTTCCGTGACGCATTCGCTAAGAAAGAAAGTCTATTGACGCCACAAGAGCGCACGGCGGCCATCAGTCGCTATAAAGAGCAGCGCTTAGCGGCCCTGCAAGCAGACATGGAAAAGTTGGGCAAAGAGAATGCGGATGCCGGCGCTGCTTTTCTGGAGCAAAACAGCAAGGCTGACGGCGTCGTCACCACAGCGTCTGGCTTGCAGTATCGCCTGCTGAAGACGGGCACTGGCGCCAAACCTAAAGCTAAAGACACGATTAAAGTGCACTACGAAGGCAGCTTCTTAGACGGTACAGTTTTCGACAGCTCATACAACCGTGGCGAGCCAGCGACATTTCAGTTGGACCAAGTGATCCCTGGATGGACCGAGGCTTTACAGCTATTCCCTATGGGTACCACGGCTGAGCTTTTTGTGCCGTCGAAGTTGGGCTATGGCGAGGCAGGCGCTGGTCCTATCCCACCAAACGCATTGCTGAAATTTAAGATTGAATTGCTGGGCATTGAAAAGCCAGCAGCCAAGGCAAAAGGCAAAAAGAAGTAAGGGCATTCCCACCATAAAAAAACCGGAGCTGAGTCTCCGGTTTTTTTATGGCTAAAGCTTAACGCGAGGAGGTGCTATTTAACTGTGCCTCCAGCGTGCGCAACTGCTGCTCGAGTTGGTCAACCTTGGCGCGCGTTTTAGCCAGCAAGGTTTGTTGAATGTCGAATTCATCTCGCGTTAACAGGTCCATGCGTGAAAGCGCATCGCGCAGGATGACTTTCAGGTGATCTTCAAGCTCATGACGCGCACTGCTTAAGGAGCTGGGCAAACGGTCACTGAATTGCTGCCCCAGACGGTTGATCAACTGCTCTATAGCCATGCTTCACTCCTGATAAGTTAAATGATGATACCTGAGAGCCATCGGGCTGTGCAGTCGCTATTAAGTTGGGCTGCTCTAGGGCTTGACGCCCCATAAAGGTGCGCATGCAATTTTTCAGTGCCATCGGAGATGCAATTGCCCTGAAATGGGGCGAATGCTTTGTATGTGCGCGCTTAAGGCTTGAGGGGAGATGGTTCAGTTAAAAATTTTGGGGGTGGGCAGGCTGTCTTGGTCGCTTTACGCCGCTTTTACACAATAAAAAGACTCCGCTAGTCGGAGAAAAGCACCGTGTATCGAAAGGCTTTCAAGAAGTTGGCACGGCATCTGCTAATACCTTGATGTAGTCCGCGGCGATGATCGCGGCGATAACCCCAAAAAAGAAACTGGAGCGGTAACCATGAAGCTGTCCAAACTGTCCTACGCTGTTGTTGTTGCCTCGTTGATGGCTGCCGGTGTTGCTCAGGCCGAAGTGAAATCTTCTGGTTCTGTTGCTGTAACGAGCGATTATAAATTCCGTGGTATTTCACAAACCAAAACTAACGCAGCCATTCAAGGCTCTCTCACTCTGTCGCATGACAGTGGTGTCTATTTCACTGCATGGGGCTCGAGCGTAGATCTTGATCTCGTAGGTGGTAGCGAAGTTGACACACTGCTGGGTTATGCCGGCACAGCAGGTGATGTTTCTTACGATGTTGGTGTCATGCGTTACAACTACCCTGGCGCAAATGATAGCAATGCTGCCGCTACTCCAGACTTTAATGAAGTTTATGCATCGGTTGCATATAAAGGCGCAAAGCTTGGCGTTGCATACTCGGATGATTACTACCTCGAGTCCGGTAAGTTCAGCTACATCTATGGCAGCTACGCCACTGAGGTGGCAGGCTTTGGTGTAATGGCCCAGGTCGGTGTTGCTCAGTTTGATGATGCTGCTGGCTTCACAACAGCTATTGCACCAGGCGCAACTGTAGCCGGCGAAGATTCTTACATTGATTATAAAGTTGCCGTCACGAAGGCTGTTGCAGGTCTGAACGTAGAAGTTGCTTATGTTGGCACAGACTTCGATCGTGATGACTTCGACGGCACTGGCGACTTCTCCAATACAGCTAAGGCATCTGCTGTAGTTACGGTTTCCAAGTCCTTCTAACTAACTGTTTTAAATGAAAACTGAGCCGCCTTTCGGGGCGGCTCACCCCACCCCAGGAGTACCCAAATGAAACTGGTAACTGCCGTTATCAAGCCATTCAAGCTTGATGATGTAAGAGAGGCGCTGTCGGATATCGGGGTGCAGGGCATCACCGTAACCGAAGTAAAGGGCTTTGGCCGTCAAAAAGGACATACCGAATTATATCGCGGTGCAGAATATGTCGTTGATTTTCTGCCCAAGGTAAAAATCGATATTGCCATTAGTGATGAGCAACTCGATCAAGTGATCGAAGCCATTACTAAAGCAGCTAATACCGGCAAGATCGGTGATGGCAAAATTTTTGTGACGGCGCTGGAACAGGCTATTCGTATTCGCACCGGTGAATCCGGCGTGGATGCTATTTAAGTCATCTCAAATCGCTGAAACGGGAGTATGACCGTGAAGAAATTATTAATGGCGCTCGCCTTGAGCACCTCTATGCTGGGCGCTGCCCCAGTATTTGCAGAAGAAGCTGCTCCGGCAGCCGTAGTCACCGAAACGGTTACAGAAGCAGTTGCGGTTGAGCAAGTCGCTGCGCCAGTTGCAGAGGCCGTAGCTGTCGCAGAGGCAGCACCTGTTGCCGCCCCTGTTCCTGATAAAGGCGACACGACGTGGATGTTAGTTGCCACGGTACTGGTCATCTTTATGTCGCTGCCAGGCTTGGCGCTGTTCTACGGCGGCTTGGTGCGTAGCAAGAACATGCTGTCGGTGTTGATGCAGGTGTTTAGCATCTTCGCGATGGTTGCTGTGCTTTGGGTGCTGTATGGCTACTCCCTTGCCTTTACCAGCAACCCGAATGCGGCACTTGACCCCTTCATTGGTGGCTTCTCGAAAGTCTTCATGAGCGGTGTTGGTGTGGGTGCCGTGGTTGAAACCTTCAGCAAGGGCGTTGTGATTCCCGAGCTGCTGTTCGCGATGTTCCAGCTCACTTTCGCCGCCATCACCTGTGCGCTGATCGTGGGTGGTGTTGCCGAGCGTATGAAATTCAGTGCGGTCATGATTTTCACCGCCCTGTGGTTCACTTTCGCTTACCTGCCCATGGCTCACATGGTTTGGTACTGGGGTGGCCCTAGCGCTTTCGATGCACCAACAGGTTATCTGTTTGGTAAAGGCGCGATCGACTTCGCCGGTGGCACTGTGGTTCACATCAATGCCGGTGTTGCCGCCCTTGTTGCTGCCATCATGGTTGGTAAGCGTAACGGCTACGGCAAGGTCTCCATGGCGCCTCATAGCCTGACGATGACGCTGATTGGTGCTGCCATGCTGTGGGTTGGCTGGTTCGGTTTCAACGCCGGCTCCAACCTCGAAGCCAACGACTATGCTGTGCTGGCTTTCGCTAACACCTTGTTCGCCACCGCGGTTGCTGCCTTAACGTGGACCGCTATTGAGTGGGCGATTAAAGGTAAAGCTTCGCTGCTCGGTTCGATCTCGGGTGCTATCGCTGGCTTGGTGGGTATTACGCCAGCCTGTGGCTTCGTGGGTCTGGGTGGTGCGCTGGTCATTGGTGCCTCGTCGGCAGCCGTTTGCTTGTTCGCCGTCATGTGGCTGAAATCCAAACTGGGCTATGACGACTCCTTGGATGCCTTCGGTATTCACGGCGTGGGTGGTATCGTTGGTGCTCTGCTGACAGGTGTGTTCGTTAACCCAGCTCTGGGTGGCGCCGGTGTCGTTGATTACTCGACGGATCCAGCAGGCACAGCGGCCTACGATTTGATGGCGCAGATGACCAGCCAGCTGACGGGTGTCCTCGTGGCTGTGGTGTGGTCCGCCGTGGTGACCTTCATCATCCTCAAAGCACTGGATCTGGTGATGGGCATCCGTGTATCGGAAGATGCTGAACGTGAAGGCCTGGATCTGGCTGAGCACGGTGAGCGCGCTTACAACAGCTAATCGCTGAAGTAACGCAAACACATAAAAAAGGGGCTCGTAAGAGCCTCTTTTTTTGTTTGTGGACTGGGCTAACATAGTCTTTAAGCAAAATACTAGGCTGTTCAAACTGGGCTAAGCTGCCGACAATGGATGAGTAGCCCGCAGGCTTATTTAATTGCGCTAATGCAGGTGTGGAGAGAGCAAATGGCAGAAAACGATTACGACTATGAAGGCCCTGAGGATGATGCCGAAGAGGCTGAGAGCGTAGAGCCTGAAGTTGAGGTAGACGTTGATCCGGAGGTTGCTGCTAAGGCACGCAGTGAGGTGGCTGAAGCTGAAACTTTGAGCCCCTCGGCGAAGGAGTCGCTACGTCGTCAGTTAGAGGAAGAGATGGAGCGTTTCCTCGCCTCGGGTGGACGTATTCAAGAAGTGCCGCCCGATCCCGACGCCGAATCTTTGTGAGTTTTATCGGGTGTTAAGCCGCTTCTCGCGACTGCAGCGCATGGCGCTGCTGTCCGTTGCCACCGCGCTGGCGACCATGGCGTTGAAGTTTTGGTCTTGGCATATCAGCGGCTCCGTGAGCTTGCTGTCCGATGCCATCGAGTCCTTCGTGAACCTGGGGGCGGCTTTATTGGCGTTTACGGTGCTGACCATCGCGGCTCAGCCCGCAGACCAAGACCACCCTTTTGGGCATGACAAAGCAGAGTACTTTTCCTCGGCGGCAGAAGGCTTGCTCATTCTCATCGCGGCTGCGGGCATCGCGTTTGCGGCTTGGGAGCGCTTGTGGTCTCCAGAGTCACTCCATGCCCTGAGTTGGGGCTTAGTGATTGCGGCGGTCGCAGCGGTGCTTAATGGACTGACCGCTTGGAAGCTCTTTGCGGTCGCTAAAGTGGAAGACAGTTTATCCCTGCGAGCCGATGCGGAGCATTTGCTGTCAGATGTCTGGACGTCGGTGGCGGTGATCGGTGGGCTCATGGCGCTTTGGGTATGGCCCACTCAGACGTGGATAGATCCAGCCATTGCCCTGCTGGTTGCCCTGCACTTAGTGATCACGGGGATTAAGTTGCTGGCGCCTTCCTTAGCCGGCCTGATGGATGAGGCACTTCCCGATGTGGAGTTGCAAGCGTTACGTCAGGCGGCACTGCCGCTTATGCCAGCAGAGGTAGAACTCAGCCCGTTACGCACCCGTAAATCAGGCCATCGTCGCTTTGTCGACGGTAGCCTCTTGGTGCCGGGAACGCTGTCTGTTGCAGAGGCTCATGCCCTTTGCGATGACATTGAAGATGCCATGCGGGCCACGCTCAAGGCCTGTGATATCACGCTACACGTGGCGCCCTTGGATGAGCGTCACCGTCACCTGTGAAGTAAGCGCTTTAGGTAGCAGCTGGCGCTGGTTTCGGGATCGGCAATGAGTAAGTCGAGTGCTGCAGGAAGCTCACTGAAGTGGCGAATTTCTGCATCAGGGCGGCGTGAGAGCGGCCATTCCTGCTGACCGAAATTGACCCATACGGAGCGCAGCCCTACCGCTTGAGCAGCAGCAATATCCTCGGCTGGATGATCGCCCACATGGACGGCTTGCTGAGCACTGACACCGGCTTCGGCCAGTGCTTGTTCGAACATGCGAGGATGCGGTTTGGCGTGCCCTACCTTCGCAGCCGAAAAATGCCCTTTAAACCATGCGCCAATGCCCGCGCGATGAATGTCGGCATTGCCATTGCTCAAGGCAAATAAAGGAAAGCGTTGCGATAGCGCGCTCAGGGTGTCGGCCACGCCATCAAATAACACCACGCGATTTCGACCGGTATAAAACACGTCAAACGCGCCTGCCGCGCCCGCTCGTGCCTGCTCTTGGTCATAGCCTGTGGCCAGCAGCAATTGCTCCAGCATCGTCAAACGCATGGCGCTAAAGTCGTGGGCAATATCGCGACGCTCTGCAATGACTTGTTGGCGGATGGCTTGGAAGCCGCTGACCCCTAGTGCTTGTGAGGCAGGGTAGTGCTGCCCCAGCCAGACATGCATGTCTTCGTCAGCTTTCACGATGATGCTCTCGACATCCCAAAGGGTGTTATCGAGATCGAGTGTGAGTAGTGAAATAGCGCTCATGAAGTCTCGTCCTTGCGCTGCTTTGCGCGGGGATGTGCTTGGTCATAGACCGTGGCTAAATGTTGAAAATCGAGATGAGTATAAATCTGCGTAGCACGAATATCGCTATGGCCAAGGAGCTCTTGTACCGCACGTAAATCATGGCTGGACTCCAGCAAATGCGAGGCAAATGAGTGTCGCAACAAATGCGGATAGAGTCGCCGATCAAGTCCGATACGTTCTGCCTGATGTACTAAGCGCATCTGAATGCTGCGCTCACTTAAGCGCGTGCCGCGTTGGTTTAGAAAAAGCCAAGTCTCCGATGGCGCGCGAACAAATTGCGGGCGAATGCCGAGCCAATCGGTGATCGCTGTGCGTGCCATTTTGCCCACCGGCAGAACGCGTGTTTTGCGCCCTTTGCCGAGCACAGTAATGAGGCCGCCGCTTAAATCAAGATCCATCAGCTTCAGCTGAGCCAGCTCTGCCAAACGCAGTCCGGAGGAATAGAACAATTCTAGAATGGCCTTGTCGCGACGCCACAAAAGACCTTCTTTTTCTGCCTTGGGTGCCGGCGCGTCCAATAGTTGCTGCATCAGATCAACATCCAGCACCTGTGGCAAATCTTGGCGAATGCGCTTGAGTTGGTAGCCATGGGTGGGGTGCGCGCCGGCTTCATCGAAGCGTCCCAGCCAGTCATAAAAACGGCGCACAGCAGACAATTGTCGTTGGATGCTGCGTATCGAAAGTCCGGCATCGCGGCTTTCGGCTATCCAGCCTTCCAGCTGGGGGCGCTGAAAGTCTGCCCAGGTAGGCACGTCGCAACCCTCTAAATAGCTAGCAAGGCGGCTGATGTCTTGCCGATAAGCCGTGAGCGTATGCGGTGAGCAGAGTCGTTGGCTGGCGAGGTAGCTGAGGAACTGTTCCAGACGCTCGCGATTTATCATGCGCTATGGGTGGCGCCACGATCGAGGCGGGCGATTAAGCGCGCGATGATATCGCCGAGGTGGGTAATGAAGAGCGTGTCCATGCTGCTACGGAAGTGGCTGGCTTCGGTGCTGCCAAGGGCAATAACGCCTACGGCTTGATCACCTTTTAAAAGGGGGATGAGTGCAGCCGAACTGAGTTGTAGGCCGTCATCTCCAAACAAATAGCGCAGTTCGTCACGACGCCACTTGCCGGCCAGTGCGTGATGGTGGCGCAGCAGCCCGGGCAGGCGTTGCTCAAACTCTGTCTGCACGCAGCTTCGCCAGGGAGACTCACACTCTTCTCGGAATAACAGGAGCGCCAGTTGCTCGCAGCCAAAGGGTTCACGCAGCGCGCTGTATAGGCGAGTGCCCAGCTGTGCTGCGCTTTCGGCGTCGAGAACGCCCAGCATGACTTCGCGTAATTGGCCAAACAAGCGATCGTTGTCACTGGCGATGGCAATTAATTGATTGAGACGCTCCTCAAGCTCCTCATTGCGACGTCGCAACTGAGTCACTTGGCGTTCAATCAGTGACGCAGCATTGGTGTCGTGACTGAGGTGCAGCTTGGTGAGCAGTGACGGGTGGTCGTCGAAAAAGTGCGGATGTTTGCGCAGCCATGCCGCGACGTGTTCCGCAGTGAGTGTGACGAGATCGGGGCTAGTCATCATTCACGTCATTGACCCGCAGCGTGCCGTCAAAAACGCGTGCAGTAGGGCCAGTCATGAGCACGCTGGCGTTGTCATGGCTCCAGCGGATACGCAGTGGGCCGCCGGGTAGGTGAACCTTAATGTCACGGTCAACCAGGCCCCAGCGCATAGCTGCAACAGCAGCCGCGCACGCGCCCGTACCGCAAGCTAAGGTTTCGCCCGTGCCGCGCTCATACACACGCAGTTTAATTTCCTGACGATTAATCACCTGCATAAAGCCGACATTGACGCGCTCAGGGAAGCGCGGGTGTGACTCCAACCGGGGGCCCAATGTGGCTACGGGTGCACTATCCACATCGTCTACGCGCAAAATGGCGTGCGGATTGCCCATGCTGACGGCGGCAATCTGGTAGAGCTCACCGTCAACTTCAATGCGGTAGTCCAGCGCAGCGTTGTCAGCCACAAAGGGGATGGCGCTGGGCTCGAGTCGGGGCGGGCCCATGTCGACCGTGACCCAACCCTGGCTGTCAATTTGCAGCGTAATGATGCCGCTGGCGGTTTCAACGCGCAGTGTATCTTTTCGGGTGAGGCGACGATCGCGAACAAAGCGCGCAAAGCAGCGAGCCCCGTTGCCGCACTGGGAAACTTCAGAGCCATCGGCATTGAAAATGCGATAGCGGAAATCGACATCGGGTTGATGGGGCGGCTCAACGACCAACAGTTGATCAAAGCCTACGCCGAAGTGACGATCGGATAGGCGACGGATCAAGGCTTCGTCCAAGCGAACGCGTTGCGTGACCAAATCGAGCATCAAGAAATCGTTGCCGAGGCCGTGCATCTTGGTGAATTCCAGACGCATGAACGGTCTCCTGAAAAACGGGTGATGCTGCTAATGCCCCGTTGGCATTAGCCAGCTAAGTTAAGGCTATTCTGGGTTCAGGGCAGTAGCGATTCAAGAGCCAACAGATCAGCGACCGTTTCACGGCGACGCACCTGCCATGCTTGCTCGCCATCGACCATGATTTCGGCTGCTCGGCCACGGGTGTTGTAGTTCGAGCTCATGACAAAGCCGTAGGCGCCAGCACCTGTCACCGCGAGTAAGTCGCCAGCAGCCAGGCGCAGATCGCGATTTTTTCCGAGGAAATCACCGGTCTCACAAACGGGGCCAACGATGTCATAGCACTGGCTTTCAGTGTCTTCGCCGCGTGGGGTGACTGGCACGATGTCCATCCACGCACTGTAAAGGGCGGGGCGAATCAGGTCATTCATGGCGGCATCGATCACGGCAAAATGCTTGTGCTCTGTCGGCTTGAGGAACTCTACGCGTGTCAGCAATACGCCTGCGGTGGCGGCAATAGCACGGCCCGGCTCCATATAAACCTTGAGTCCGCGTGCTTTCAGGCGCGGCAGTAGGACGGCAGCATATTCAGCGGGCGTTGGCGGTGTTTCATCGCGATAGCAAACGCCCAAGCCGCCGCCAATATCAATGTGACTGAGCGTGGTGCCTTCAGCTGCAAGTTGATCAATCATGGCCAGCACACGATCCAACGCATCGGAAAATGGCGCTGTACTGGTGAGCTGCGAGCCGATGTGGCAGTCAATGCCAACGGCCTTTAGGTTCGCTAGTGACTGAATTTGGCGATAGACCCAGGGCGCACGCTCAATGGCAACGCCAAACTTATTTTCTTTCAGGCCCGTGGAAATGTACGGATGTGTTTGCGCATCCACATCGGGATTGACGCGCAAGCTCACCGGCGCGATCACTCCCAGCTCAGCAGCGACCGCATTTAAGCGAATCAGTTCGGCCTCCGACTCCACATTAAAACAGGCGATGCCAACGGCTAAGGCGCGACGCATTTCATCGGCTGTTTTGCCCAGTCCCGAAAAGACAGTTTTGGCCGGATCGCCGCCGGCTGCGAGCACGCGCTCCAGTTCGCCAGCAGACACAATGTCAAAGCCCGCACCCAGACGCGCCAAAACATTGAGCACGGCCAAATTCGAATTGGCTTTTACGGCAAAGCAAACTTGGTGATCAATGTCGGCGAAGGCGTGATCGAAGGCCAGAAAGTTTGCTTCTAGGGTGGCGCGCGAGTACACATACAATGGCGTGCCGAAGCGTTCAGCGAGTGAAGTTAGCCCGGTATTTTCGAGGTGCAACTGGCCGTGACGCAAATTCAAAGTCGACATGAAATCTATCCTGTTAAGCAGGTACGTATGATGCCTTGAACTGATCAGGAGGGCGAGTCAAAGGTCTTTTTGGGCTGTACAAGATTGCCCGATTGCCCGCAGGCACTGAGCAGCAGGGTGCTTGCGAGCAAGCTGACAATGACCACACGTGAGAGTATTAATACTCGGGAAAAGTGCTTCTTCATGGCAAACTATCCTGCAATAAGGGCATAGCCCAGCTTACGACCTAAGTGAATGGAGTTGCACTTCACATGAACGAAAATGAGTACTTGGATCTTGTGGACGCAACACTGCTCGATATCGAAACCCGCATCGAAAATTTCGATGAAGATATCGATTTGGAGGCAGGCTCCGGCATGCTAACTGTCACTCTACTAAATGGCAGCAAAGTCATCATTAATCGTCAACGTCCCACGCAAGAAATCTGGGTGGCGGCGCGCTCCGGAGGCTATCACTGCGGCTGGCGTGACGGCCAGTGGGTTTGCAATACCACGCAAGAAACCTTGCCTGCCTTGCTTACACGGGTCATTAGCGAACAAGAGGGTGGCGTTATTCATTTTCGCTGAGCTGTTGTGCAGCCAGCAGTAAGTGATCTTTAAAAGCCTGCGCCACGGGTGACAAGCGTTTGCTGGCGGGATGCACAAGATGCCATGCCGCCGGTAAGGGAAAGCCGGGCAGCGACAGCACCACTACATTGTCTGAGGGAGTCAGGGGCGAAATGGCATGGCGAGACACAATGCCGAGGCCCAAACCACCCGCGACGGACTCCTTAATCGCTTCATTGCTCCCGAGCTCTAACCGTATTCGCGGAATCAAGCCGGCGTTTGCTAGGCAGCGATCCACGGCCATGCGGGTGCCAGAGCCGGGTTCGCGCAAGATCAGTTGATGCTGCAAAAGCGCGGCTAAATCGTTGGGAAGTTGGTCGCTGGGCAGGTCAGCGGGTGCGATGACCTCAATGGGGTTGGGCAAGAAAACAGAGTCTTCCAGCGGAATGTCCATCGGGGGCTGGGACATGATGTAGAGGTCGTCGCGATTCTCACGCAGACGTGTCACCACGCCGTCTCGGTTCAAAATTTCCAACGATAAATCTATGCCGGGATGTGTTCTGCAGAACTGCCCGATTAATCTCGGCATAAAGTATTTTGCTGTGCTGACCACCGCCACGCGGAGTCGCCCTCGAGACAGTCCGCGCCAGGCATCTGCCTGTTGCGTAAAGTCTTCCCAGCTCTGCTGCATGTTTCGCGCCGTCTCCACCAGGGCCAGGCCGGCCTCGGTGAGGTGCACGCGTTTTCCAATGACCTCATGTAGCGGTAATCCCACCACTTCCGACAGCACCTTTAGCTGCATGGATGCCGTGGGCTGCGTGACATGAAGTAAGCGCGCAGCAGCACTGATGCTGCCGCTGTCTGCTAGCGCGACGAGAAGGCGCAGTTGCTTCAGGGATACATCCATAGAGAATTCTTATGGTTAGTCATTTAAATATCGATTTTACACGAAGTATCGGTGGCAAGGACAATACCTGCCATCTCTGGAGATGAACCTTGATGAATACCTTGCTGGACCCAGCCATTCTCTTTTTTGTGTTCGGGGTGCTTGCCGGTTTGATGGGCAGTAACCTCGAAATCCCTAAACCTATTTCACACTTTCTATCCCTTTACCTGCTCATGGCGCTGGGCTTGAAAGGCGGTTTTGCCTTGGCCGAGACCGGGCTGGACTTCAATGTGGCGAAAAGTTTGGGGGTTGCGCTCCTCCTGGCCTGGCTGATTCCGATCGGTGCTTACGCGTTTCTTCGCCGCCATGCCGCACCGCTGGATGCGATCGCGATTGCGGCAGCCTACGGATCGGTCAGCGCCGTCACGTTTGTCACCGCCATTCAGTTCCTTGACGGTCAGGGCTTGCAGCCTGGCGGACATATGGCAGCCGCCTTGGTCATCATGGAGTCGCCTGCTGTTATTTTTGCCGTGAGTATGGCGAATCGACTACGTCGTCAGTCGGTGGCTGGAAATGCGGTGGCGCAATCAGGTGCGGGTCATCATTTGCGTGAGTCGCTGACGCAAGGCGCGCAATTGCTCCTGTTGGGCGGCATGGCGATTGGTTGGATTACCGGCGATGCCGGTCGCGAAGTCATGCAGCCGTTCTCGATCGATTTGTTCAAAGGCATGCTGGCCTTCTTCCTGCTGGACATGGGCCTGCAAGTGGCGCGCAACGTAAAGGATGTGCGTGCAGCCTCGCCCATGCTGGTGCTCTTTGCGCTGATTGCACCACCCTTGCATGCACTATTCGCGCTAGGGATTTGTATGCTGGCTTCCATCTCCCTGCCCGACACCATCCTGCTGATGGTGCTTGCGGCCAGTGCGTCTTATATCGTGGTGCCTGCGGTGCTGCGTCATGCCATTCCAGAGGCTCGCCCGGCGCTTTATTTCGGCATGAGCTTAGTGGTGACGTTCCCACTGAATTTGATCTTCGGTATTCCGCTGTACACCTTCTTAGCCCAACAGGTGATGTTATGAGTCCGGTCAACACCATGTCTCACTTACGGCAACTGGAAGCTGAGGCGATCTATATTATGCGAGAGGTGGTGGCTGAGTTTGAGCGCCCGTGCATGTTCTATTCGATCGGCAAGGACTCTACCGTGATGCTGCATTTGGCGCGCAAAGCCTTTGCGCCCGGGCGAATTCCCTTTCCCTTGCTCCATGTGGATACGACCTGGGAGTTCCACGAGATGGCCAGCTTCCGAGATCGTATCGCTGAGCAATACGATCTCGATATTCGCGTGCACGTGAATCGGGAAGCGTTGGCAGCGGGTGTCGATCCCTTCACCTCTGGCTCTGTGAAATATACGGACCAGATGAAAACCGTCGCGCTCAAGCAGGCCCTCGACCAGTATGGTTTCGATGCCTGCTTCGGGGGTGGCCGTCGTGATGAAGAGAAGTCACGAGCCAAGGAGCGCGTGTTTTCATTCCGCGATCGTCAGCATCAATGGGACCCTAAGAATCAGCGTCCTGAGCTATGGCAGACCTACAACGGCCGCATTAATAAAGGGGAAAGCATTCGCGTTTTCCCCTTATCGAATTGGACCGAGCTGGATATCTGGCAGTACATCTGGCTGGAGAAAATCGACATTGTGCCGCTTTACTTCGCGGCTCCCCGTCCGGTGGTGGATCTGGATGGCGCGCTGATTTGTATCGATGATGAACGCATACTCAAGCATCTGACAGCCGACGAGCGGGCCAGCATCAGCACCCGTTCAGTGAGATTCCGGACACTGGGCTGCTACCCGTCAACGGGTGCGGTGGAGAGTACGGCGACCACCGTGCCAGACATCATCGCTGAGATGCTGGTGACGCGCACCAGTGAGCGCCAAGGCCGCTTGATTGACAGCGACCAAAGCGGCTCTATGGAGAAAAAGAAGCGTGAAGGCTATTTCTGAGCGCTGAAAGCTACTGAATTAAGACGGACCCGCCTACAGGCCGCTAAGCCCGAGGCGGTTCAATTCAAGCGGCTCGGGTCAGGCAGTGACGATCTCAGCATAGAGATCGTAGTCATCCGCTTCAGTGATGCGCACTTGCACCTTTTGGCCCGGCTTCAGGTTAGCGGCGCCAGTGCCTTCGATAAAGACGTTACCGTCAATCTCAGGCGCGTCCGCATAGGAGCGGGCGATAGCAACGCCCTCTTCGTCGTCGATCTCATCCACTAGTACCGTTTCGACGCGGCCTACGCGACGCTGCAGGCGCTCCGCTGAAATCTCGGCGGCGAGTTTCATAAAGCGCTCGTGGCGCTCGAGCTTAACGTCCTCGGGCACGGCCTCGGCGACATCATTGGCCACGGCGCCCTCAACGGGCGAGTAAGGGAAGCAGCCGACGCGATCAAGCTGTGCTTCCTTGAGCCAATCCATCAGCTCTTGGAATTCTGCCTCAGTCTCGCCGGGGAAGCCGACGATAAACGTGGAGCGGATAATGAGATCGGGGCAGATTTCGCGCCAGGTGCGAATGCGTTCTAGCGTATTTTCGGCATGCGCCGGACGCTTCATGCGCTTGAGCACGCTCGGGCTGCCGTGCTGAAAGGGAATGTCTAAGTAGGGCAGGATCTTGCCCTCTGCCATCAGCGGAATCACGTTGTCCACATGCGGGTACGGGTAAACGTAATGCAGACGCACCCAGACACCCATGGTGCCCAGCGCTTCACACAGCTCCAGCATGCGGGTTTTCACCGGCTGGCCACCCCAGAAATCGAGCTTGTACTTGAGGTCGACGCCGTAGGCGCTGGTGTCTTGCGAGACCACGAGGATCTCCTGCACGCCGGCCTTGACCAGATTCTCGGCCTCGGTCAGCACCGAACCGATCGGGCGCGAGACCAGATCGCCACGCAGCGACGGAATAATGCAGAAGGTGCAGCGATGGTTGCAGCCTTCGGAAATCTTCAGGTAGGCGTAGTGCTTGGGCGTGAGCTTGATGCCCTGCGCCGGCACGAGATTGATGAACGGGTTGTGATCGGCCTTGGGCGGCAGGTGCATATGCACGGCGCTCATGACCTCCTCGTAGGCGTGCGGGCCAGTAACACTGAGCACACTGGGATGTACATCGCGAATCACATCCGCTTTCTTGCCGAGGCAGCCGGTAACAATCACCTTGCCATTTTCTGCCAGCGCTTCGCCGATGGCATCCAGCGATTCCTGCACGGCTGAGTCAATAAAGCCGCAGGTGTTAACCACAACTAAATCGGCGCCATCGTAACTGGGCGAAATTTCATAACCCTCGGTGCGCAGCTGAGTGAGGATGCGTTCGGAGTCGACCAGCGCTTTGGGGCAGCCGAGGCTCACGAAACCGACTTTGGGATTGGCAGCAGACATGGGGCGATACCGCAGGTAGTAACTTTGGCGCGTATTGTAGCGCAAATGCTGAGCAGCACGGATTGAGCTGTCGTGGCGCATATACGAAATGTGTTGCACTATATTGGTGCGAATTGAGTGGTTCATGCGCTTCCATGCGGCCTATGTGTGACTCAGCATGGGGCGTGATGGCGCTGAGACATCAATTCCAGCAATTTGCGCTGAATGGGTGCAATTTTTGCAGGCAATCACCATTACGTTGTCTATTCCTGAGACCTTCATGCACCAAGCCCGAATCGCCAAACGCTTGCTCGATAATCTCAGTACAGCGGTGCTGTTATGCGACACACAGCTTCGCCTGCGCTATTTAAATCCGGCAGCCGAAAGCTTGCTGGCGGTGAGTCATACCCGTGCCATTGGTGCAGCCTTGTCGGATGTATTGGTTGAAACGCATCAAAACACCGACGAAGCCCTTCAGGAAACCTTGCACAGCGGGCATCCGTTTACCAAGCGTGAGGCGGCGCTGCGCGTAGGTCTGCGCGATATCGTGGTGGACTACTCGGTGTCGCTGATGCAATCACCGGAGGAAGAGACGCAGCTGCTCATTGAGGTGCAGCCGCGCGATCGCTTGCTGCGTATTGCCCGTGAAGAAGCCATGCTGGCCAGTCATCGCGCCACGCGGACGCTGGTTCGCGGGGTCGCCCATGAAATTAAAAACCCGTTGGGTGGCATTCGAGGCGCGGCCCAGTTGTTGGAGCGTGAACTGCCCTCGGCGGATTTGAAGGAATACACGCGCATCATCATTGAAGAGGCTGATCGCTTGCGTTCACTGGCGGACCGTATGTTAGGCCCACGGCGGTTGCCCACTATCCGTAGTATGAATGTGCATGAGTGCTTGGAGCGTGTGGCGGGTTTGCTGGCTGCCGAGGCTGATGGTCGCATTCAGCTGATTCGCGACTATGACCCGTCATTGCCCGATATCGTGGCGGACCCGGATCAAATCATTCAGGCCATGCTCAACATCGGCGGCAACGCCTTACAAGCCTTGCTCGAGAACCCCAGTGATCGCGAACCCATGTTGACCCTGCGGACACGTCCGGTGCGGCAATTCACCATTGGTGCGACACGTCATCGCTTGGTACTCCGAGTGGATATTCGTGACAACGGCCCCGGGATTCCTACGGATCTCTTGGAGTCAATGTTCTACCCCATGGTGAGTGGTCGTGCTGGCGGCTCCGGACTTGGCCTGTCGATTGCACAGGACATCATTCATCAATACCACGGTCTGATCGAGTGCGAGTCGAAGCCGGGTGATACCACTTTTAGTATTTTTCTGCCTTTGGATGCCAAAAAATGATGACGAAACAGGTATGGGTTATCGATGATGACCGCGCCATTCGCTGGGTGCTAGAGCGCGCCCTGACTCAGGCAGGTTTAAAGGCAACGTGTTTTGAAGATGCCGGCAGCGCGCTGGACCAGCTCGATGACGAGCAGCCGGCAGTGATTGTGACGGATATCCGTATGCCGGGCATGGATGGACTAAGTTTTCTTGCCAAGGTGCGCGATCGATTCCCTGATGTGCCGGTCATCATCATGACCGCGCACTCGGACTTAAGTTCAGCGGTAGCGTCCTACCAAGGTGGGGCCTTCGAGTATCTGCCCAAGCCCTTTGATGTGGACGAGGCCGTTGCCCTCGTGAAGCGCGCAATTGCTCACCATGAAGAGCAGCAGATCGAAGCGGTGCCAGATCTTACCGAGACGGCACGCAGCACCGGTATTATTGGCGAGTCTCCGGCGATGCAGGAGGTCTTTCGTGCCATTGGCCGTTTAAGCAATTCCAATATCACCGTCTTGATTAATGGCGAATCGGGCACCGGCAAAGAGCTGGTTGCCGGTGCGCTTCATCAGCATTCACCGCGTGCGCGTAAGCCCTTTATTGCGTTGAATATGGCGGCAATTCCCAAGGAGCTCATGGAGTCGGAGCTCTTTGGTCATGAGAAAGGTGCGTTCACCGGCGCAAGTACCCAGCGCGTCGGACGCTTTGAGCAAGCCAACGGCGGCTCGCTCTTTCTCGATGAGATTGGCGATATGCCCATCGATACCCAAACCCGATTACTGCGCGTGCTGGCCGACAATGAGTTCTATCGCGTGGGCGGGCATGTGCCGGTCCGTGTCGATGTTCGAATTATTGCGGCAACGCATCAAAACCTGGAGAAGTTGGTGGCAGAGGGCAAGTTCCGTGAGGACTTGTTTCATCGACTCAATGTTATTCGGGTGCACATCCCGCGCTTGCGGGATCGCAGCGAAGATATCCCTCGTCTGGCCGCATTCTTTATGACGCGCGCTGCACGTGAGCTACAAGTTGAGCCCAAATCACTGACACCTGAAGCGTCCAGCTATTTGCAGCAGCTGCCTTGGCCCGGCAATGTCCGTCAGTTAGAAAACACCTGCCGATGGCTCACCGTGATGGCCTCGAGTCGCGAAGTGCTGATCTCGGATCTGCCGCCGGAGTTGCAGCCGGGTGGCGAGCAAGAGCCGCAGTTAGTCTCTACGGGTTGGGAGCAATCGCTGGCGCAATGGGCAAAACGGGCATTACAGAACTCTCCGACCATGCCTTTGTTGGATGCGGCGGGTCCTGCATTTGAGCGCGTGTTGATTCTTGAGGCCTTGCAGCACACCGGGGGACGCCGTCGCGATGCCGCCGTGGTTTTAGGCTGGGGGCGTAATACGCTGACGCGGAAAATCAAAGAGTTGGGTTTAACCGTGGCGGGTGACGACGACGAGGAGTGAAGCTGCCGGCGATCCCTGCCAGCAGCCAAGGTGGGCGTTAGTTAGCTTTTGGGCAGCGTGCTTTATGCGGGCTGTTTTGCATGGCCTCACGACGCTGCACGGGCGTCATGCCCTGCCAGCGCTCACGCAATGTGCTGCGAACCTCAGGTGGAAGTTCACGCAGCTCACGCCACCGGTTTTGCAGAGCCTCTCGGCAATCCGGGGATAATTGCTGCCAATTATCCGCACGCTGTAAGAGTTTTTCGCGACGCTCACTGGGCAAGGTCTCCCAAGTCGATTGGAAGTCACTTAAGACTTCCTGGTGCTCAGGTGTCAGGCGATCCCAGTCAGGGGCATCCGCTGCCGCGAAGTTACTCAGCAGGCCACAAACGGCTAGGCAAAGGAGCGTATTAACGACCTTCACTTGCAGCTTCCTCCATGGCCATCAGCCAATCAATTTCTTCTAGCATTTGCCCTTCAACACCGGCGGAAACGGCAGGTTGAGAGCTGCTGCTGGCCTTCATGAGCCAACTGCCCGGCATGGCCAACATAAAGGTCACACTGGCTGCCAAGGCGAGGCCGCCAGACCATTGCAGGCGATGCGAGCGGGCGGGCGGCTTAATGCGACCAGCGGCGATATCGGCGACGCGGGCTTCCCATGCGGCATCCGCTTCGCTGGCAGCTTTGGTTAGTGTGGCGGCAACACGCGCGGCGAGGCGTGCGTCATCCAACGTGAGTTCGTTGCTCATGTCATATCCTCAGCAGTGGTGCCAATAGCACCCAGCTTGGCCCGAATGTTGTTTAGCGCGCGGAAGTAATGCGTTTTCACGCTACCTTCGGCGCAACCCATAATTTCAGCAGTTTGCGCGGTGTCATAACCTTCCCAGGCGCGCAGCAAAAAGGCTTGCTGTTGGCGCATGGGCAGCTCTTTCACTGCATCTAAAACGACATCCATGTTGTCGGCACGCTGCAGCAGCGTGACGGGGTTGTGATCCACGGTTTCCGGAATCTGTTGCCATGGATCTTCCATGCCTTCTTCATCAGGGGACTCCAAAAACGTGAACCATTTTCGTCGCCGTGTTTCGCGGCGGAAGTGATCCATTAATCGGCTGTGTAAAATACGGTGGAATAATGGCCCCCAGCTGGCGGGGTCGTGTTGTCCGTACTTGGAAACGAGGGTCAGCATCGCTTCTTGCACAATATCTTGCGCGACATCGCGATCGCGCGTGGCAAACTCAGCCGTCATACGGGCGCGTCGACTCACATCGCGTAAAAATACGTCGATGGAGTTCGGGGCGGGGCGGCGTGCAGTCATAACTTTGGGTGTCGAACTTAAAGAACGCACACCATAGGCGAGAGCGCTGTTCGCGACAAGATCCATAATCGATATGCTCATCTAATCATCACGCTTTAATCAACGGGCGTTCATGGGATAGGTTGACGCTAGATGAGTCGTTTTTTGTTCAATTTGAGTGAGTAAGGCAATGTGGAATGTGGTTCTGTTTGAGCCGGAGATCCCCGGAAACACCGGCAATATCATTCGCTTGTGTGCTAACACGGGGGCTAGCCTGCACCTAGTGAAGCCACTGGGCTTTGAGCTGGACGATAGCAAGCTAAAGCGTGCTGGTCTGGATTACCACGAATGGGCTCAGATCAAAATTCACGATGACTGGTCGGCGCTACGGCTGGCCTTAAGTGAGCAGCGCTGGTTTGCCATCACCACCAAAGGCTCAAGCTCCGCCTTTGAGACGAGCTTCCAGGCCGGTGATGTGTTGGTGTTTGGGCCGGAGACGCGAGGCTTGCCAGCCCATTACTTGGCTGAATTTGATTCAGCACACAGGCTGAGATTGCCCATGCAGGCAGATAGTCGCAGTTTGAACTTATCAAACAGTGTGGCTGTTATGGTCTATGAGGCATGGCGCCAAGCGGGCTTCGTGAATGGCCGCTGAGCTTGGCGCCAGAAGAACTTAGTGAGCGGTGGAGGCAGCGGCCTCTTCAGCTTCGTGACGCTGACGCTCAGCGTAAACGGCATCGAAGTTGATGGGCTGCAGTAATAACTGAGGGAAGCTGCCCTTGCCAACAATGTCGGAAATCGCTTCACGCGCATAAGGGAAGAGCAAGTTCGGGCAGTATGCGTTCAGCAAGGGGCCGAGTTCAGCTTCGCCAAAGCCTTGAGCTTGGAAAATCCCGGCTTGCTTTACTTCAACCAAAAAGGCGACCTGGCCTTCATTTTTGGCAGTAACGGTCAGGCCGAGCGTGACTTCATAGTGGCTGCCATCTTCAAGACGCTCGTGCGCGGTGGAGAGCTCGATGCTGACTTCTGGGCTCCAGGTCTGCAAAAACACGCGGGGCGCGCCTGGCACTTCAAATGAACTGTCTTTTAAGTAAATGCGTTGCAGAGCAAATTGCGGCTGTACGGCGTCGGACATGATTATTCTCTTTAGGGGTTCGCGTTAAGTATTCAGTAGGGTGTCGAGCTGGCCATTGCGCTCTAGCGCATACAAGTCATCACAGCCGCCGATATGTTGATCGTTAATAAAAATTTGTGGCACGGTGCGCTGCTTAGTACGAGCCACCAAGGCCATGCGCTCGGCCTGATCGAAGCTCACATCGACTTCGCGATAGGTCAGGCCTTTACGCTGAAACAGTTGTTTTGCGCGCACGCAGTAAGGGCAAACCTGCGTGGTATAGATGACGATATCGTTCATGTTTGCTCTCAGCGATCACGCAGAATTAACGGACGAGGGGCAGGCCTTGTTGGCGCCAGCCTGAGATGCCATCACCCAGGAAGCTAATGTCGGTCGCGCCGGCGAGTTTCAGCGTTTTAGCCGCCGTACTGGCAACTTGGCCCAAGGCGCAAACCACAATAATGGGCTTGCCGAGCTTGGCCAGTTCCGCTGCTTTTTCACTGACCTGGCTGTAGGGAACATTCATGCTGCCGGTGATATGGCCTTCACGAAACTCCTGAACATTGCGGATATCAATGACGCGCGCATCTTGCTGATTCACTAAACGTGATAGCTCATTGCCGGAAATGCGACGGCCGCCACGTTGCGATTCAGTGACAACAAAGGCAATGAGCAGCGCGATAAAGCTGCTGACCAGCATGGGGTGGTTACCCATAAACTCAAAAACGCGATCCATGATTTACTCAATAAGCGGTGGCGGAAAGGGCCGGAGTATACCCTGCGCTTAGCGTGCTTCCAATTCACTGATCAGACGTTGAAAGCTGGCTAGACGACGTGCCTGGATATGACCGTCTTCAACGGCCTGCAAGAGCGCGCAACCGGGCTCCCGCGCATGTTTGCAGTTGCGGAAACGACACTGCCCGAGGTGATCGTGGAACTCAATAAAGCCCGATAAAAGCTGCTCACGATCCATGTGCCAGACGCCGAATTCACGGATGCCGGGTGAGTCGATGAGCGCGCCACCCGCCGGAAGGTCGAACCAGATCGCCGTGGTAGTGGTGTGCTGACCCAGCTTGGAGCCTGTGGAAAGCTGATGCACTTTCTGATTCACATCGGGCAGCAGCGCATTGATCAAGGACGATTTACCCACGCCAGACTGACCCACAAAAACAACCGTGCGCTGCGCGACGAGGGCGTTGAGATCACCCATGTCGCCATGCGCGGAAAGCGTGCGGGTTTCGTAACCCAGTGCCGCAAAGCTCTCGAGCAGTGCGCCAAGCCCTTTAGCCTGTGCTGGCGTCATCACATCGGCTTTATTCAACACAATGACCGGACGGATGCCGGTGGTCTCGCAGGCAATGAGGTAGCGGTCAATCAGCTCAGGTGAGGGCGAAGGCTCGGGGGCAATCACCAACAGAATGCGATCAATGTTGGCTGCAACTGGCTTGAGCTTGTTGTAAGGATCGGGACGTACGAGCACCGAGTGTCGGGGCATGAGCGCAGTAATGACGCCCGTGAGTCCATCGGCAGCGGGTTGCCAAATCACGTGATCGCCGGTGACCAAGGCATCGATATTGCTGCGTCGATGGCAGCGAAAGCGCTGGCCCTGTAGGTCGCCTTCCAGCGCCTCAATGGCGAGTTGCACACCATAGTGAGCGATAACGCGGCCGCGTTGCTCAGCGCCCAGCTCACCACCCGCAAGTAAGGCATCGGCCTTGGCCTCACGTTTTTCGGCGCGCGCGATACGTTCCGATTGAATTCGATCAATTCGAAAACCTTGTTGGCGACTAATGCGGCGTTGGCTCATGCAATTCCTATCGGGCTGGGCTGTCGCGGTCTGCTATGCTTGTGGCCATTGTGCCACTGATGGCGAGTGCTGGGAGTGTTCATGAGTATTAACAAAGCGAGCAATCTGGTCTGGATTGATTTGGAGATGACCGGGCTCAACCCCGACACGGATCGTATTATCGAGATTGCCACCATCGTCACCGATGCGCATCTCAACATCTTGGCGGAAGGCCCGGTGCTGGCCATTCACCAAAAAGACATCGTGTTAAACGCCATGGACGAGTGGAATACCACGCAACACGGCAACTCAGGCCTGATCTCTCGCGTGCGACGCAGCACCATTTCAGAAGCCGATGCTGAAGCGCAGACGCTGGAGTTTTTGAGTCGTTTTGTGGACCCAAAAAAGTCGCCAATTTGCGGCAACTCTATTTGCCAAGATCGCCGCTTCTTGTATCGCAGCATGCCCAAGCTCGAGTCATTCTTTCACTACCGCAATTTAGATGTGAGCACGGTTAAAGAGTTGGCGCGTCGCTGGTATCCCGATTTGTTGCAGCGATTCACCAAGAAGAGCTCGCATCTGGCCTTGGATGACGTGAAGGACTCCATTGAAGAATTGCGCTACTACCGTCAGTACTTCTTCAAGCTGCCTGGCTTTAGCGAAGAGTAAGTTGTTGCTGGCAGATCGCCCAGTCTAGGTGCTCGGCCAGCACGTCATCGAGTTGCCCGCTGTCTGCGAGCGACTGCTTGCGCGCCTGAAGTGCTGTCAAAATCGCTGCAGACTGGGGCGCGTTGCCCAAGGCGATCGAGAGATTCCTCAGCCAACTGGGATAGTTCATGCGGCGCAGGGGCATGCCTTCGGTTTGCTTTAGCCAGGTGGCTTCATCCCAAGCCCAAAGATCGAGCAGGGGTGGGCCATCAAAGGCGTGGCGGGGCGTGAAGGCGGCCTCCTGACTGGCTTGAGCGTAGCGATTCCACGGACAAACCAGTTGGCAATCATCGCAACCAAAAATGCGGTTACCGATAGCTCGCCTTAATTCCAAAGGAATCACGCCGCGGTATTCAATCGTTAAGTAACTAATGCATTTGCCGGCATCGAGTGTGTACGGTGCGACGATGGCTTTTGTGGGGCAAACGTCGATACAGGCTTGGCAGCTACCGCAATGATTCGTGACGGGCGTATCCACGGGTAGCGGTAAGTCGGTAAATAACTCCCCAAGGAAAAAGTAGGAGCCAGCGCTGCGGTTCAAAATGACCGTGTGCTTACCCATCCAACCGAGGCCCGCTTTACTGGCCAGCGCTTTTTCCAGCACGGGGGCGGAGTCGACAAACGCGCGATAACCAAAAGGACCGACCGCTGCAACAATGCGATCCGCCAGGTGTTGTAAGCGTTTGCGAATAATTTTGTGGTAATCGCGGCCAAGGGCATAACGCGCCAAGTAAGCTCGGTTACCGTCATTCAGAATTTCATGGATGCGTGGTTCGGCCGGCAAATAGTCCATGCGCAAACTAATGATGCGTTTCGTGCCTGGAATTAATGCTTCCGGGTCGACACGTTTGGGCTCGCGCAACCACTCCATATTGGCTTGAAAGCCCTTGTCCAGCCAGTTCGCCAGATGCTCAGGGTGCTCGCCGAGGTCGGTGTCGGTAATGCCGACTTGTTGAAAGCCGAGTTCTCGCCCCCAGCGCTTAATGTCGGTGGCGAGTTCGTTAAAATTAAGCGTATTGCTGGCTTCTTGCTGTACAGGGAGTCGCCTCATGGCGCGCATTCTGCCATTCTTAGGGGATGACCACCAAGACCAACCCCATCCTGATCACAGATGCGCTGCATGCTGACTTAGCGCAGTGCTGGCTGAAGCCCCGTGCGCGTGATGCCCATAAAGGGCAGTTCGGACCCACGCTTTTGGTGGGCGGTGATGTCGGCTATAGCGGGGCTATTTTGCTGG
>Ga0255139_1000147_pt1 | contig 24511 bp, 17 predicted proteins | sample Law_Colum_RepB_8_FD_188549 | JGI IMG/M metagenome (GOLD analysis project Ga0255139, IMG submission 188549) | Freshwater microbial communities from St. Lawrence River, New York, United States - Law_Colum_RepB_8d | ecosystem: Environmental > Aquatic > Freshwater > River | place: USA: New York...
CCTTGGGCATTCACGGATATCTCGGGAAACTGCGTGCACCCGGTGGCCGGAATAAAACGAAATTGACTGGCACCGGACTCAGCTAAAAGCCCCTGCTCGGTGACCACATTCACTACATCCAACGCGCCGGCAGCCCCACTGATTCGCCATTCCGAGCTGTCGTCCGGCTTGGCTTGCATGGCTAAGGATCGTCCGGCGCCCTCCCGCACAGCTCCACTCACCAGCAAAGACTGTGCGGTGATTTGCTCTCCGACCTGATCCACACCATCTGCTACTGGGTGCACATCCGCATTCAGGTCAATAAAATCACCCAGACCTTCCACCGTCTGACCCAGCTGCTTCAAGATACTTGCTAACTGACTGGCAGGCACTTCTGCTGCCGAGGTTTGGCTGAGAAAGCGCTCTTTAGGATCAAAAAAAACGTAATGACCCAAACGCGTGGGCTTCATAAAAAAAGGCGTGGCGTCTGCAGGCTTCATCACTAAGGAGACCGAACCGGAGGGGCTCGTCTGAAGATAGCCACCCGTACCCTGATGTCGCGCGATGAAGCACTGATTGGCTAACTGATATCGGGGTTCTGCGGTGCGCATGGAGGGTGCCGCATCGGAGTTGCGGCTATTTGGGCGCTCGCTACCACAGCCCGCTACCACGATCGCGCAGGCAATAAATAGTAGGTTTCTAGTTCTCATGAATAGATCCTGCAATACAAAGTGATGAAACTCACTTAGTATTATTTTTAAGTTATTGTTTTAATTATATATATTGAAATTATATTTCAAATTAAATCTTAAAATAAACTATTTATGTAACTAAATCCAGCCAACGCATCTACGCTACGATGCCAAGAGACGAATCTACTGGGCATTTAGGCATGTGCAGCGGCATTGAATACGAAGGACAAATGCATCTCTGGAAGGACCCCGCTGTTCATCTGCCCATTCGCATGCGTGATGGCTCATTAAAATGGGTACGCTGGGGTGAGCGACACGGCATCGAAAGCCCCTTTTTCCAAGGCCCCTGCGCTCGCTTAGAGTCCATCCATGAGGGCAAGTGGAGCCGATTCAGTCCAGTTGCCGTAAAAATCGTGATGGACCGCTACATGGAACGCGACTTAAGGAACAAGCCCTACTGGGTGAAAGCGCCTGAAGGCGCCGTGCTGCAAGGCCTGCTCGCGACGTGGGGCGATGCGCAGCGGGTTTATGTTGTGACTACCGACACACCAACCGAATTTCAACATGTGCAACCGCGCTGGCCTCGCGTGATTCAATTGATTAACTAAAACTATCAATAAATTATAATTAATCAATTTCCTAATAAATAACTGAGTCACTAGAGTCCATCTTGCGTTATCACTCAAGCGAACGAGGACTTACCCATGCGTAAACCCATGATCAACGCCTTGGCTATTGCCATTGCGCTCAGCGGCATGACGCTCATGCCAACCACTGCTCAAGCGAGTACCAGTAACAACACGTCAAATCAATTCTGGTGGCCTGAACTCATCAACCTGTCGCCACTGCGCCAGCATGGCGCTGAATCCAACCCCCTAGGAGAGAAATTCAACTACGCCCGTGCTTTCTCGAAGTTGGACCTAAACGCTGTTAAACAAGATATCCGTAAGACCCTAACCACATCACAACCTTGGTGGCCCGCTGACTATGGTCACTATGGCCCCTTTTTCATTCGTATGGCCTGGCATAGTGCAGGGACCTATCGTGTGAGCGACGGCCGTGGCGGCGCGGGTGGTGGCCAACAACGCTTCGAGCCGCTGAATTCCTGGCCTGACAACGCCAATCTTGATAAAGCTCGTCGCTTGCTCTGGCCGGTAAAACAGAAATACGGTCGTAGTCTGTCTTGGGCTGACCTCATGGTACTGACGGGCAATGTGGCACTGGAGTCTATGGGCTTCAAAACCTTCGGCTTTGCCGGCGGGCGCACAGATGACTGGGAGCCAGATCTCGTTTATTGGGGGCCTGAAACTAAGTTTTTGGCCGGTGAGCGTCGAGATACGAGTGGGAAACTATTAAACCCTCTCGCTGCGGTGCAAATGGGGCTTATTTATGTGAATCCTGAAGGCCCCAATGGCGTGCCTGATCCACTGGCAGCGGCGCAAGATATCCGGGAAGCTTTTAGCCGAATGGCCATGAATGACGAAGAGACGGTGGCCCTGATTGCGGGTGGCCACACCTTCGGCAAAGCGCACGGAGCTCATAAGCCAGAAGAGTGCGTGGGCGCAGAGCCCGCTGCTGCTGGCTTGGAAGAACAAGGTCTTGGTTGGAAAAATCGCTGTGGCAAAGGCAATGCTGGCGATACAGTCACCAGTGGATTGGAAGGTGCTTGGTCGGTCAACCCTATCGCTTGGACCTCGCAATACTTAGACAATCTGTTTGCTTTTGAGTGGGTGCAGTCACGCAGTCCTGCCGGCGCCATTCAATGGATTCCAGCCAATGGCCAAGCTGCTAATTTGGTACCGGACGCCCACGATAGCAAGAAGCGTCACGCACCGATTATGTTCACCACTGACTTAGCACTTAAGGAGGATCCGGCGTATCGCAAGATCGCACTCAACTTCAAGGAAAACCCCGCGGCTTACCAGCTCGCCTTTGCCAAAGCGTGGTACAAGCTGACGCACCGCGACATGGGACCCCGCTCGCGATACCTCGGGCCTGAAGTCCCCAAGGAGACGTTACTTTGGGAGGATCCACTGCCGGAGCGTCAATACGCACTGATCAGCGCGGCTGATGTATCTGTGCTTAAAACTCGTATTTTAACGTCCGGTTTGAGCCCACAAGAACTCATCCGCACGGCGTGGGCATCGGCCTCAAGTTACCGGGGTACCGATATGCGCGGAGGAGCCAACGGCGCGCGTATTCGTTTAGCACCGCAAAAGGACTGGGCGATTAACCAACCCGCAGAACTGGCGAATGTCTTAGTCAAATTAGAGGCTATTCAGCAACAATTCAACAATGCGAAGGTCGGTGGCAAGCAAGTCTCGCTAGCTGACTTGATCGTACTCGGGGGCAATGCTGCCATTGAGCAAGCGGCCAAGCAGGCGGGGAATAAGCTACAACTGCCCTTTGCGCCAGGCCGTGTTGATGCCAGCCAAGCGCAAACAGATGTGAGCTCTTTCGCTGCGCTTGAACCAATGGCCGACGGCTTCCGTAATTATTACGGGGAGCAAGCCACCCTTTCACCGATCAATGCACTGATCGATAAAGCCAATATGCTGACCTTGACCGTGCCTGAAATGACGGTATTAGTTGGCGGCCTAAGAGCGCTTAATGCGGGTACCGATGGCACAGGTAAAGGCGTACTCACAGGTAAGCCAGGCACCTTAAGTAATGACTTTTTTGTGAACTTGCTCAGCATGGACACGCTGTGGACTAAGTCCGCGACGAATCTAGGCCTATATGAGGGCAAAGATCGTAGCACTGGCAAGCTTAAATGGACTGCATCGCCAGTGGATCTGGCCTTTGGCTCCAGTTCTGAGCTGCGCGCTATTGCGGAGGTCTATGCTGCGGCAGATGGTCGTGAACAGTTTATCCAGGACTTCGCCAACGCGTGGACCAAAGTCATGAACTTGGATCGTTTTGATCTGAAAGCAAAGTAAGCACTTAAGTGGCCTGCCATTCTATGGCAGGCCACTTTGCTAATCGCACCCTGTGCCGTTAGGCTACAGCGCTTAGTACCCAAGCCACTAAAATAAAAATACTGTGGAGTGCTTAACATGAACGGGTTTCAAGCGGCAGCTGTGCTGGCCATTTTTGTCATATTCGCCGCCATTGAACTTAAACGTGGCCGCTTTTGGGCCAAAGAAGCAACACAGGAAGATAAATGGCTGGACGCTGTGGTGATGGTTGTTTTTCCCATCATGATCGTACCCACCATCTTTTTCACCAGCTACTGGCTAGGCACTCAACACTTTCCAGAATATCGCGATGCCCTCGCGCATTGGCCGTGGTGGGCCATGGCCGTCACCCTCCTGCTCGCCGACGACCTCACGCAGTACTGGTGGCACCGAATGTCGCATAGCACATGGATGTGGCCCTTCCATCGTGCACATCACTCTGCAGCTTATATGGGCATTCGCGTGGTCTACCGGAATAATTTCTTCTACTACGCAGTCATGCCCGGGCTATGGCTGTCTGGCGCACTCGTCTTTTTGGGCTTTGGCTGGGTTTATGTGGTCTATTCCGTCATCAAAATGGCCGTGATTGTTGGCGCTCACTCGGAGGCGCGATGGGATGAAGCGCTGCACCGGCACCGCTGGTTGCACCCTCTCGCCTGGGTTTTGGAGCGCACCATCTCAACACCCGCAACACACTATGCTCATCATGCCTTGAGTCAGGATGACGGCATTGGGCATTACCAAGGGAATTATGGCAACTTACTGTTTTTCTGGGACATTCTCTTTGGTACCGCCTTGATTTCCCGGCGCTACCCACCGGCTTTTGGCCTTCCCGACGATCGTCGCTTAGGCAGTGAGCGTTGGTATATCCAGTTTTTCTACCCGATATTTCGCTCTAAGCGAGCTGAAACGGTGCTTTCTGGACGCCCGGTTAAGGCACCAGAGAATTAATTAAGACCGGCCTTGTCAGTCATCGGCTCAGTTTCGCCTGCAGCAGCAATCCATTAAAGACGATTTTCAAGGCTGCAATCACCTCGTCACGAGGCTCCCGATAATGGGATAGCAGCCAATTCATGGCCGAGCCACTGACGGCACTAATGACTGCGCGAGACACTAAATTCGCTCGCGTATCGTCGGGTATCCATCGCGGGAAATTGTGCTGCGTTAATTGTTGAAGAAAGGTCACGAAAAACTGAAGCGATGCCGCATAGCGCTGATCTATTCGTGGGCTGACTCCTAAGACCTCCAACCAAACCACGCGTGCTGTCACCGGGTCTTCTACAAACTTAAACAGGGCATTAAGCGCTGCCGTCACCATGGCATCCCAATCGCTTTTTTCATCCACCGCGTTTATGGCGGCAAGGACGTGAAGCTGCATCTGCCCAATGCGTTCGTCATAGACCGCTTCCAGCAGGTCCTCCATGTCCACAAACGACTCGTAAAAATACCGATCCGTTAAACCCGCGGCTTTGCACAGCGAACGCATATTGGTTTTTCGGTACCCCACGGTACCGAATAAGGTCAGGCCGGCTGCAATAAAGGCAGCGCGCCGACGTGCTTGGCGTACGTCTGGGGCTTCACCGCCATAGAGGCGTGAAGGCGCAATTTCTTTTGCAGGTACGTCCATGAGCATCCAAATCAGCCATTCGTCAGTTCGCACTAGCTTACGAAGAAAATAATTTGACGACAACTGTATTCAGATATAAATTGACAACACGCAACATCAGATAGCAATACATCGTCGAGGATATCCAATGCAGCAACATGACATCATCATTATTGGCAGCGGTTTCGGCGGCCAGTGTGCCGCCATTAACTTGCTCAAGCGCGGCATCACGGACTTCCGTATCCTCGAGCGTCGCGACTTCATGGGGGGCACCTGGTGCCAAAACAGCTACCCCGGCGCGGCCGTTGATGTGCAGTCACCGCTCTACTCCATCTCTTTTGAGCCCTACAAATGGACGCAAATGTTCGTCGAACAGGCCGAGCTTGAGGAATACACGAACTTCGTCATCGATAAGTACAAACTGCGCGAGAGAACCGAGACAAACTGCAATGTTGAGCAGGTGCGCTGGCAAGCTGATAAGCAGCGTTGGATGATTGAGACCAGCGCCAAAGGGCTATTCGAAGCACGTATTGTGATCAATGCATCGGGCCCATTAAGCACGCCGGTCATTCCGAACTTCCCCGGTCGCGATAGCTTCCAGGGTGCAACTTTCCATACCAATCACTGGGACCACGACGTCAGCCTGAAAGGTAAGCGCGTGGCCATTATTGGCAGCGGAGCCTCGGCCGCTCAGGCTATTCCGGCCATAGCGCCAGAAGTGGGTCACCTGCACGTATTCCAGCGCACACCTCACTGGGTCATGCCTCGCCCAGACCGTAAATTCTCCGGCTGGCAACGCGCAATGCTCGGCATCAAGCCGCTGCACAAGGCCCTGCGCTCGCTGATTTACTGGGAGCTTGAAACCCGTGTGATTGGCTTCAAATATTCTTCTTGGGGTTTAAAGCAATTCGCCCAGAAAGTCGCACTTCGGCATATTGCGAAACAGATCAAAGACCCCGAACTTCGCGCCGCCGTCACGCCGGACTACACCATTGGTTGCAAGCGCATTATTTTGTCGAACACGCTTTACCCTGCCCTGTGCCGCGACAATGTATCGCTACACACCAAGGGATCCGGCATTGCCGAAATCACCCCAACCGGCATTCGTACTCAAGATGGCCAGGATATTGCGCTTGATGTCATTGTCTACTCCACGGGCTACGATGCCACCGACGGTGTGATCTCCTACCCTGTCACTGGGCGTACCGGCTCCACGCTTCAGCAGCAGTGGGCGGAGTTCCCACGCGCCTATTTAGGGACAACCATGCCGGGTTTTCCAAACTTCTTTGTGGTCACCGGCCCGAATACGGGCATCGGCCATACCTCGGCGATCTTCGTGATTGAAGCGCAGATGAACTACATCATGAAGAGTATTGATGCGCTCAAGCAGGCGGGCAAACAAGCCATTGAAGTGAAGCCCGAAGCCGAAGCCAACTACACTCAAATGATCCATGAAGAAATGAAGCAAACGGTATGGAAATCTGGCGGCTGCAATAGCTGGTACCAATCCAAAAGCGGTCACGTCATTGCGATGTTCCCGGGCTTCAGCTTCACCTACCGGCAAATGGCCAATCGTTTTAAGCCCCAACATCACCTGTTTACCTGAGGAATCCGAACATGTCTTTAAAGGATAAAGTCGTCGTTATTACCGGTGCGGGATCAGGCATGGGGCGTGCTTACGCGAAAGTGTATGCTGCGGCTGGCGCACGCTTAGCACTGAATGATTTTGATGCCGCGAGCTTGGCAGAAACGGTTGCGCTGCATGGTGGAAAAGACACATTAAGTGCCGCCTTTGACGTGTCTGATCGGGAGGCTATGTTTGGCTTCGCTGAAGACGTGATGCGCGCCTTTGGTCAAGTGGATATCGTAATTAATAATGCGGGTGTTGCCGGCGGAAACAAGCCCGTTTGGGAGCTCTCCGTTGCCGACATGGAACGCACTCTGCGCATCAATTTCTATGGCGTGGTGCATGGCACACAGGCTTTTCTGCCGCACATGCTCGCCGCGGGCAGTGGTCAACTGGTGAATGTCTCTAGCATTTTTGGGCTGGTAGGCGCCCCGTTTAGTGGTGATTACTGCGCCAGCAAATTCGCTGTTCGCGGCTACACCGAGGCTCTCATGGCCGAGCTACAAGATACTGGCGTGACGGCTCATCTCGTACACCCCGGCGGCATCGCGACCAATATCAGTAAAGTGGATGGCATAGAGAATGAGTTCTCCAAGCACTATCTGGTGACGCCGCCTGAAGCGATTGCGACGCATGTGTTACAGGCGCTGTTGAAAGGTCGTGCCAAAATTGTTTACGGCAAGGACTCGTTCAAAACCTGGGTGGGCTCAAACCTTGTACCGACCGGCCTGATGGCCAAGCTCGTCTGGCGCGACATTAAGCCGGTTTTAGACCTCGCGCCCTACAAAGGCCTGCGTAAAAAATAGAGATCAGCGTATGAAGTTTCGTTGTGACCATGCTTTCGAAGCGCCCATTGAGCGTATCTTGGCGATGTATACCGATGCGGCATACATCCCTGCCAAGTACACGATCATGGGCCTGCGGGAGGTAAGTGTAGTGAGCCGCGATCAGGATGACGCACATCTAGATGTCACCCACCGATTCCTTGAGCAGGCCAGCATTACGGTACCCGCCATGGCTCGCAAGCTTATTGGAGACAGTGATTGGTTTTCCGTGGCGCAAACGGAACGATGGCATTTTGCCAGCCTGACCGGTGAGCTCATGGTTGACATTGAGCCCTTCAAAAAATTCACGAGCATTCGCTGTGATATGAAGTTACTGGCCACCGCGAGTGGCTGCGTGAACCAAATGAATTGGGATGTGACCTGCTCCGTACCCCTCTTGGGCGGCACCCTAGCAAAATTCTTAGCCGACGATATTCAGCGCAAAACTCAGCGCGACGGCGACGTAGCGCGCCAACTTTTGGCCAGCCACTACTGACGCCGATCACGTCATCAGGGTGCGTGGCGGCGCGCGAGAAACGCCAGCGCATCGGCAACGGTTTGCTCCGGAATCTCCTCCATGATGACGTGACCTGCGGGCGCATAGACCCTGATCTCATCGTTGGGCATGAGCGCCGAGAAGGCTTGTGCCACGGTCAAGTTGCGATGCGTGTCCTGATCACCCCACATCAAAAGCGTGGGCTGTTGAATACGCTGCAAGGCATCGGCAGCCTGCGGAATAACTTGATCGTAGGTCTTCAGGATGGCGGTAAAGGCTCGGCGGTTGCCCTCGCGAAGCATTAAATCGTAATAACGATCTTTATTGGCCTGAGTCAACTTGGCGGGTTGTGCATAGACATGCTCTAAGGACTGCTCCACCAATGATTTAGGTGTGATGTACCAAGAAAACACACTCGATACCGGCCACTTCGCTAGCTTTAAACCCAAATCAAACGCTTTCGCTTCAGGCACGTCGTAATCCAGTCCGCCCGGCGATAACAGCACTAGCTTAGCCACGCGCTCAGGCGCATGACGAGCATATTGCCACGCGTATAAGCCGCCCAAAGAATTACCCACCAAATGCGTTTGCTTCAACCCAAGTCGGTCGTGAAAGGCATCCAAAAAAGTCATCATACGTGCATGACCGTAATCGTTATCAGGAAATGGACCGGTTAAACCAAAGGCGGGTAAGTCCAAGGAAATCACACGATAGTGTTTTGCCAGCTCTCGCTGCCAGACCGCCCAAGTGTGCAAGGAAGCTCCCGCGCCATGCAGCAGCAACACCGTTTCTGCCCCATGAGGATTGCTTTCTCGGTAATGCACGCTCAAGCCATCAATCGTGACGAAGCGTGAGTCTGAATAGCTATAGCGCTGAATCAGTTGCTCTACCGGAATATCGTCAACAGCCCCGATACCGAAACCGACACCCGCCAGTAAGATGGCGCCAAGCCCCAGCCAACGCAGGCGCTTTGATGTACTCAATAACATGATCCTCTCCGGTGCTGAATTACTTCACATGAAAGTCTTTGGTGATGGGTGGCGTATACGACACATGCCCAAACACGCAGCGCCAGCGCACATCCCAGCGCTTGTTATGCCAGAGCTCATAGAGCACTTGCATAACCCCTGAGAGCACTAGTTTTACCGGACTGTGAGTGAGCTCAGGATTGCCCCATAGCCCCACCCTTGGCGCCGTCGGCACGAGGGGTTGATACGTTTTAAACAGGCGGTCCCAGAGCATGAGGAAACCGCCAGCAATGTTCACATTATTGGTTTTGTTTTGGTTGTAGGGCGAACTGGCATGATGCAAATAGTGGTAAACACCATTGCCGCCGAGATAGCTACTCCAGCGAATAAAGCGACTGCGAATGCCATCTTGGTACATCTTGGTTTGGTGGCCGAAGATTTCCGGAATCCACATCACAATGTGATAAGCAAAAATTTCCGCGTAAAGCGGGCGCTCATAAAACAGCTTACTGATCGTGCCAAAAATAAATACCTTGGGTACGACCAAGACGAGAAAAGCTGGGATGGAGGCGATCACCACGGTGGTCGTCATGCCCACCAGAACGGGCGGCATGTGGTGAAAACGATGCAAGACCAACCACAGCACACGGTTGTGATGGCAGAGGCGGTGTATCCAATAATGAAAAAAGCCTTGCAGCTGATACACCAAGATGAAAGCCAGCAGCAGAGGTAACTGAACCAGCGTAGGCACTTGCTCAATTTGCTGATTTGACCAGGCCACGAGGTTCTGAACGAGCTCAAAGCCTTGCTGAAAGGTGTAACCTTGAGTCACGCCAATGGCGCCAATCAAGGCCATCGACACCACCACAAAAATAATGTTCAGCGTATTGGCGGTGGTAAACAGGACCAAGGTCTTCAGTGGTAGCTCAGACCCAGCATGGCTCACACGCCAATGCCCTAAGGCAAGAATCCAGGTGCGAAAGAGCAAATGGATAACCAATACGCCCAAGAGAATGTTGGCCAATAACGGGTATTCGCCATACCAGAGACTCACCATGGCCTGCACCTGCTCCACAGTAAACTCATCGCCTAGGCCAAAACCCAACCACGCGCCTGGCAACAGCAGAATAAACGTCAGCGGAAAAATACAGGCAAAGCCAATTAGAGCAATGCGCTCGACAATACGCCACCGCTCTGAAATATCCGGAATCTCGGCAAAAAGTGTGGCAAAAACCTTATTCATGACCGCTCCCGTGGTGCTTTAGCTCAGGCATGTTAGGCAGGCGCACACCGCCTCGCATTGGCCTGCAAGCGGATGGCTAAGCGCCTCGCGACCAATGAAAGTTGCCCATTAGCTACTTAAAGTCCAAGTCAATAAAACAACCTCGGAAAGAGAGTCCAGCGATGCTTCGTATTGCCTTTTTGATCGGCTTAGGGGTGCTATCTCAACAGGCGATAGCGCTTGAAGGCGAATGGAACGATATTCGATTTAATTTTAAATCTACCGTGACCGCAGGCTTGGCCATCCGTGCAGAAGAGCGCGACTTGGATCTGGTCGCGAAATTATCTGTGCCCGGACAGCGTGGGAATGACCTCTGTAGTAATGCCAATAACGGTTGCACCACGGTAGAAGGCAACGCTGCCTTTATTCGCGCCCGGGGCCAATTTGGCGGAGTAAATGCGGATGACGGCAACTGGAACTACGAGAAAGGCGATATTACGGATTCGTTAGTCTTGTTTAGCCCTGAAATCAAACTCCAACGCGGCGATATCAAAATGGAGTTCTCCGGGCTGTTCTTTTATGACCCAGTAAACGCGGACTTCACCGAGTTCCATGCCGATAATACATTCCAGCCGACTCACACGCCCCGCGAACAAGAGGTGGTCGATGCCTATGCTCGAGGTGCCGAACTTCGCAAAGCCTTCGTGCAAGTCGATCAAGACATTCTGGGTCAGTCTTTTAGCCTGAAGGTCGGACGGCAAGTGCTACCGTGGGGCGAAGCCCTTACGGTTCTCTTTAATAACCTGAATCAGCTCAATCCTCTGGATGCAAATGCGGCGGCTCGTCCCGGCTTTCAAGTCAGTGATGTTTCCGTGCCGGTCAATATGGCCGTACTGAGCTTTCCTATCGGCGATAGCCTGTCGGCTGAATTCGTTGTACCGCTTGAATGGCGTCCAGTGAATGCCCCACCCCACGGCAGCTTCTCGGCGATTTCGGACATTCCTTACAACCACTTCATTACGCTGGGTGGCAACATTCATGAAGACCCTAACTTCGAGTCCAAAGTCTATTACCCAGCCAGCTTAATATCCTCCAGTAGCTACACCTCCAAACTCATGCCCTATGATTACGGTAATGCGTCCAATAAAGGCCAATACGGTGGACGACTCACCTATGTAGCGGACTGGCTCAACGATGGCACCGAAATTGGCCTGCACTATTTGCGTTACCACAGTCAGCTGCCCTACTTGAGTGGCTTTGCCGCTAAGAGCACCTGTATTCGCCCAACGACCAACAACATTGCCATGGCTCTCGTGGATTGTGGTGGTTTTAAGGGCAGCCTTTTCCAAGGCGGCCAAGAGCCCTTGCCGATTAACACCTCGATATTTTTCTTGGACTATCCAGAAAATATTGATCTATTTGGTTTGAGCTTTAATACCAATGTCTTTGGTGTGGCACTGTCGGGGGAGTATGCCTATCGCCCCAATATGCCACTGCAAATTCATACCACGGATGTGGTCTATGCCTTAACTCAACCGGCGCTCCCCAAAAATGAGATTAACGGGGGTGTTGCCACACTGCCTTCACGGGACCGAGGGCTGCCTTCCTATTTAGCGGCATACCGCGGCGGTATTGAGCCCGAGCAACTGGTGCGGGGCTATGAACGCTTCCCGGTCAGTAATGTTTCCATTTCCGGCCTGAAGTTATTCCCCAATAATCCGTTTGGTGCCGACGACATGATCAGTATCTTGGAGTTAGGCGCCACCTATGTTCACCGCATGACGGACTTTCACGTGTTGCCGCTGAATGGCCCCGGCGATAACACTCACCCCAGTGCAGGTGCTGATGGCACCGGCAATGGCAGTGGCAGCACCGCCCCGGACACAGGCCGCCTCACCCCAACCACGCAGACGTTTAACATTCCCACGGCGCTGTCTTACGGCTATCGCACGGTCAATCGCTTGATTTATCACAAACTCATTCCCGGCGCGGTCTTTGAGCCTACCCTTACGTTCTTCCATGACCTCAAGGGCATTACCCCTTCGCCGGCCACGAACTTTGTTCAAGGCCGCCGATCAGCCTCATTAACCATGCAATTACGCTTCCCCAATGAGCTTTTACTTGGCGCCGGTTATGAGGCCAAGTTTGGCGGCAGTGAAAAGGAAAATATTGAAGCCGATCGTGATCGCATCGTGCTCTACAGCACCTTCAGCTTTTAAGCTCAATGCTCCGGGTTGGTTAGGTGACGAGAGCGAAAGGCCACGGGCGTTTCGCCGTCACTCCAGCGCTTAAAGGCGCGATAAAATGTGCTGGGCTCAGAGAAGCCCGCCTGTAGCGCGATATCCGTAATGCTGGCTTGGTTTTCTTTCAGCTTCGAAATAACAAAGTTTTTACGGCAGGCTTCGCGCTCTTTCAGAAAATGCGTGCTCATTTTTTCCAAGCGATACTTCAACTCTGCTGGCGTCAAACTCAAGCGCTGACTCACTTGCTCTAGGGTAATGTCCCCTAAAGGCAGCATTTCAAAGATGACATTACGAGTGAGTTGTAAAATATCTTCTTCCTCAATTTTTTTTATTATTGAGCGTGCATACGACTGATGCATTTTTACTAAAATCTCATCCGGTGTTGCCATAGGAATAGCTAGCATACTGGGGTGAAAATATAAACGATTCTCCTTGCAGTTAAAAATTGCATCGCAACCATAAATATCTTTTCGATTACCCATTTGCAAGGGTGGCTGACAGGCAAATTTTATTTTGCTAGGATAAAATAAACCATTTGTTATTTCAGTGTAAAACGAGATTAGCCCCAAAAATAAACACTCAAATAAATGGCGTGCAGTCTGAATATCGTCACATGGAGATCTTACTTGAATAAAAAAACCTTCTTCATCTTCACCTAATGACCACTCCATTGCATCTGAAGCAAGGCGTGAAAGCTCAATATTACCTAGCAAAGAAGCACCGAAATTTGGATAGCTAAAATGCAGTGTGCTAAAAAAATCACCGTAACTTGAAGGAAGATGCTGACCTAAAATAAATCCAATATCAGGGCATTTTGTATATTCCTCAACTGCAGGCCAAAATATACGATGAAAATCATGATTAAATCCATAATCTAAATTATTGAAATCGTCTGGAGAGAAACCAAACTGACGACATAAAAAGTCGGGATCAAATCCTGCACGGCGTGCAGCCTCGTAGATCTTAGCTGCATATAAACCTCTATCCTTTCTAATTAATTCAGACATGCATAACCAAACCAATTCAATAATTTTTTATTTTAATAGTTAAACTAGATAATTCTTTCAAAAGGAAAAAATAACTCGCCCTGCCCCATTTTGATCACATTGCCCCCTAAGCGACATCGCAAGGCACGCCCTGGGCGCTTATCAAACTCGGCATGCAAAATACTCTTGCGGGTGGTCAGACTGCCACGATCGATGGAAAACGTATGCGTACCGTCTGTGACATCGGCTTGAGCAGCCAAGTAAGCAATGAATTCGGGCATGACACTGCCAATTGGGGGAACGGCATCGCGAGCCTGCTCAAAACTGAGTAAGCGCCCATGGAATTGGGTCTTGCCGGTAATGCTGCCTGGGGCAAAGAGAAACAACTGCGGCGTGTAGACATGACCGGCTAAGTCAGCCCAACGCTCCGCATTTAAACTCGCCGCTAAGACATGCTCAGGGCGTGTAAACGGAATGATCAACACCGGATGATCCACGCTGACAATCAAGGGCTTGTATTTACTGAACGAAATATGGCGTTCCTCTGTGTTTAGCATCGCGGCTAACTGGGCCAGAGTTGGGACGTAATGATCAACGCTAACGCTTAGCGTTCGGGAAAACTGAATGGCGCCAGGACCACCTTCTGAGTGATCAATAAAACTACTAATTTCTTGACTTTGTTGACTGAACTTTAAGGTACTGAAAAGACCTTCGGGTGTTCCCAAACCTTTCTCATAGGCAATAAAAGAGGCCGCTAAAATTGTGTGCGCACCAAAAAGGCACGGCCCCTTACTATTGAACACACTGGCTGGGTTCTCTGTTGCAGCGGCATCAATGAAAACGGTTTCTGTCTGCTGAAACTCGCCCGCTAACGCCTGCTTATGCGCATCGCTAAGTGCTGCTCCCTCCGACCAAACCACAGGCACTTGCACGCCTTGAAAGGGCGCGTCAGCAAAGACATCTAAGAGTGAATACGTGAGGGCCATGATGACTTTCCTATGATGAGTTGAAACACGGCATACCTTGCAATGTATCAACCCAATAGGGCACTGACTACAGCGGCTCCAGTCCTTTCAGACCAACTACCTTCATCGGATATTGCTGGCCGCGATACAGCGGATATCGATGCTCTGTGGCCTGAGGATCAAAGCTGTCATTTGGCGAGGCAATCGTCACCAAACCGAAAAAGCCCTTGCTGTTAGGTACTTTCTCCGCCATGAATTTCACTTTTTCTGCCCAACCAGCCGGCATGGGTGCATCACGGTGGGGAAAGCGTAAACCCCGAATCACAATCCAATTGGGGTGGCCATCTGCACTACGAAACCAAATGGCAGGCGCACCCTGAGGGTCTACCTCGGAGGCTAAAATGGGCAGGTCATGCTTCTCTAAGTGCATCATCATGGCTTGAGTGGCACAGCGCTGAAGCTCCCAGTCGGAAATAACAACCAGTTCCTCCGTTACCAAGCGCTCAGGCTCAATCGGCGTTTCAAAGTCCAGCGCAAACAAGCTATAGCCTTGACCCAAGGGTTTGAACTGTCCTTCTTCGGAACGCGTCATTAAAAGCAGGCAAGCAATCCCATTCGCCTCTGCAGCCAACTCTTCCAATGCCTCTAAAGAGCCAGGGCTTTCAATATCTTCTTCCGCCGTGGCCACCAAGATGAAGAACAGCCGATTGCCGAGTCGAAACGACAAATGGTCTCGGAACGGGAAATTGAAATCCGTTCGCAGCCAATCTAAAGTGTCGCCGCCCACGAGCTGGAGATGTCGGCGTGCCGCACGAAATAACTCAATAAACTCTCGGCTGACTTCTGGGACTTTTAGTTCTTGCATATCCGCTCATTGAAATTTTTGACAAAAAAAATCGGCAATGACTGTTTAGGTCATCCACCGATATTTTCCAACGCGTTGAGTGAACTCAACACGCTACATTACGGGCTAGTTAGAGCGCCACAACGTTATTTGCGCAAGGGCCTTTTTGGCCTTGGCCGACGTCAAACGAAACCGCTTGACCTTCGTTCAGCGTGGCATAGCCACCACCGTTCTTGATTTCGGAATGGTGTACGAACAGGTCTTTGCTGCCGTCTTCAGGCGTGATGAAACCAAAACCTTTGTCCGCATTGAACCACTTCACTGTACCTTTGCTCATGTTCTACTCTTTAATAATTGGCTGTTTGCAACACAACCATTATAGCCACTACGGGCAAATTAGCTCGTTAAATAATAAAACGGCTGAAAGCCGCCTGTAGCTTGAGTTTCAGCCCATCAACCAAGATAAAAACAGCGTTTTGCAGAATTTAATTTTAGCCAAAAGGACGATTTAATCTGCATTTATGGCTGCGCTTGCGTCACCACAATGGGTAGCTCAATGAAGAAGGTACTGCCCTTAGCAACGGTCGAGACAAAATCGACACGACCACCCATGCGCTCAATCAACGACTTGCAAATACTCAGGCCCAGCCCCGTCCCCCCTTGCTGTCGTCGATCGGAGCTATCCACTTGTGCGAAACGCTGAAAAATTTTATCCCGGAACGATTCCGGAATACCTTGGCCCCGGTCTGTGACGTTGATCTTTACCTGGTGGCCATGCGTTTCAACCACGAGGCTCACTTCACCCCCTGGGGGCGAAAACTTGATTGCATTCGACAGCAGATTCGCCATGACTTGGTGCAAGCGCAATTTATCGACCCGGACTAGCGTTCCTGGAGCTAGATCCTGAACATTCAAATTCAAAGTGACTTTATATTTTTCGGCATAACCCTGACTATGATTCATCGCTTCATGCAAAAATGGAACAAGAAAGTGCTCTCTTAAATCCAAACCAACCTGGCCACTTTTTAATTTCTCCACATCTAAAATATCATTTATCAAGACATTTAGCCTATCGGCATTTTGCAACGAAATATCCATTAGCTCGTTGCATTCCTTACTCACCTCACCAACAACACCCATCTTAATTAGTTCTAGCGTTCCTTTAATAGATGTTAGCGGCGTACGTAACTCATGACTGACCGTCGCCAAAAACTCACTCTTTAAACGCTCCACTTGCTTTCTTTCTGAAATATCTCTTAACAAACAAATATATCTATGTCGATTAGCTAAATCATAGTGGCTTAGAGCTAATTCTAACTCTATGCTTTCGCCATCTAACGTTAAACCAAAACATTCAATATTTTCGCCAAAGCTCTTTTCAAGATCCTTAAACGTCAATGATTTTAAACTTGGCAAAATATCTAAGACCTGTCGCAGGGCTATTTCTTTTTGCGAACCTTTGAATATTTTTTCAGCCGCTGGGTTAGCTAGTTCAATCCTGCCCTGCTCTGTGAAAATCAAAATAGCGTCAGCTGCATTCTCTAAGATTGCACTGAGTTCCATGGTTTGTCTGCGCACCTGTTGCCGAACCAGCTCTGCTCGGCCAGAAAGGATGAGTAAGAATCCGCCCAGCATGGCTGAAAGCACTAAGCCACCTGCAAGCACAGTCCATGACTGTAGGCTTTTATGTCTCTGCAGATAAGCCTCCGTCGGAGAAATCTCAAATCTTAGCTTACGCCCACTAAATTCAAAGGTTTTATTAAAGGTAAAACTAGCTGCATAGGGCGATTTTTTATTTAATTCCTCTTTATAAATATCCGCTGATGCAGCGTCGGTAATATCACGCAATGCCACACTATAATTTTTTCGATCAACTCTACTAAATGCGTAATCAACAATCTCACTAGCATAAATAACCAAAACTACAAAGCCTATCAACGCGGACTTTTCGTCATTTGTATGTACGGCTTTTACCAGCAAAAATCCTGAACTCTTTGGGTTCTGCACCAAAGCAACCAGAGGACTAATTTTTGAGCCACTGGCATTCATTGCCGAGAGGAACGTGTAAAATCTTGTTACGTCTGAAAGCGGATTGTAACCCAGAAATCTATAATTCGAATTATAAGGTTCTATTAAGGTAATGGGCGCATAAAAATCTTGTTTAGGCGCATATATAAATCCACCCTTAGGATGGATTGCTTTTATCATAAAACCTTTATGTTTCTTTTGCTGTTCTCTTTCAAAGCTCAGCCGATGCTCATGGGGCACATAGACATTCCAGGTCAACGCCTTAATGCCTGGAAAGTCCTTAAAAATGGGGTTAACAAACTGTCTGAAATGATTGCTATCGATATCTGGTCTGGAGCTATGGTGTCGCTCCAGAAAGCTCACAATTTGCTCATATTGCAAAAATCGAAACTCTAGCTTTTGGGTGGCCAAGCGTGCTTCTTCTTTAAAGCTGAGTCGTTGCGCTGATTGCTCTGCAAGACTGGTTTGCAAAAACACCACAACAACAATGGCACTGGCGGTGATTAATGGCATGCCCACCGTCGTGAGTCGCGATCGCCAAATGTCTCTGGGCTGAGCAAAAAAGATAAACATCAAAGGTGCAGCGATCAAGACACCGATGGAGTCGCCTATCCACCATGTCCACATACTAAAGGCGAGTTGCTGATGATCCATGAGGCCGGCGAAGTACAGCACTAACGGACCTAAGCTCGCGCTAATTAAACAAGACAGGGGCCCGCCAATGAGCAAGGTCCTGAATATGGCGTGTTCATCCACAAGCGCATTCGGAAAGCCCACAAATCGGCGGATTAAGTAACTAGCAATACTGCATTGCAAGGTTGTGCCCAGGGCTATGCCTGATGCCACCACTAAGTGACTGCTATTGAGGTCCGCAAGACTGCTTACGGCGATGGTGAGGTTAAGAACCGTTGAGCCTATAAAGACGCCCCATAACAGCGGGTAACCCCAAATGAGTACAGCTGCTAGGGAAATACCGACAGGGGGAAATATCGCAGTGGCAAATCCTGGCGGTATGGCTAGAAGAAGAGACAAACGGCCGATAACGAGGTAAGCCGAAGCCAGCAATAGAACGGCAACCAGCGTTCGAAGACCCCCCTGATTAAAGGCTGCTTTCAACATGCCCACCTTCTATGGCGTTAGCAAACGGAATGAGGTTATTAGCTTTTGATTATGCGGAATGCCACTGACCAGCCTAGGCTAGATTTGTAGCCTTGAGGTAAGTTTTGTTACGCGACGAGGGCGTGAGATGGCCACACTTGACCGTTAGGCAGGACTACACAAACCAGTATTTCATCGGCCCAAATACAGGCGATAGCTTGTCGCTGCCACGGTGGAATAGCCTGCTCTTGGCACCAGTGCTTAAGCAGGACATGATGCAAGCGACCTGCCGGACGCCAGCGTTCGCCTCCCTGCCTCGGCGCAATGCGCCATTGACTCTGCCAAAGCGGGTGATGCACCGCGAGACTAACGGGCAACCAACGTCGCCCTGCCCAGCTCAGTTCCTGCTGAGGATTAAGCCACCGGATGCCTTCGGGTAATTCGATCAAATCCGCGTCACGAATCAGGTAAATTTGTCCCTGATAGCGACGCAATGACTGCGTAGCCCAGTGCAATACCGGATTGGCATCGTGGCGTGCAAGTAGTAGCTCGGCTTGAACACGGGGCCAATAGGCCACAGGCAAAGGGCTCACCCCTTGTAAGCACAACCAGCGACTCAGCACGGCCTGAAGACTGGCCGCATCTAGTGCTAATAAGGCTTCAACAGCTATCGTGTCTTGTAATGGCTGCGTCGTTAACCAAATGTCCGCGAGTGAGTTTAAGGCCTGTGCTTGCTGCGCCACCTGTGCCGCACTGCGCGCCAACAGTGCCGCAGCTTCCGGCCAGCGCGATGTTAATAGGGGCAAAACCTGGCCGCGCAACAGTGTGCGATCGAAACGTGCATCCTGATTAGCCGGATCTTGCACAGGCTGCAAAGCGGTCAGCGGCAGATGAGGCGCATGGCTATGGCAACACGCGACCGCACGGGGCAACCAGCGTGCGATGGTCTGCCGCGGCAAGGCCAGCCATGGACGCCAGCGGGCAATCTCAACGCCAGCGCCTGACGACCAGGCGCTTACCGCCGCCATGCCCGACAAACCCTGCAAGCCCGCGCCGCGCATCAGCCGCAATAAAAGCGTTTCCGCTTGATCATCCTGATGATGCGCCAGCAGCAGCGCCTCATGGGGCGCCATGGCTTGTGCCAAGGCGTCATAGCGGGCTTGTCGCGCCGCAGCTTCAACACTGGCCTGCTGAGCAACTCGCACGCGAAGTACTTGGCAACACACGTTGACGGCAGCGGCTTGCTGAACCGCTTGTTCAGCCCAGCGGTCAGCATCAGCGTGCAAGCCATGATGAACATGCAGCGCGCGCAGTTCATAGCCTAGCTGAGGGGCAAGCTGGGCAGCAGCCAGTAACAAGGCTAAGGAGTCCGGGCCGCCACTCAGCGCTACGACCAGGCTGTTAACGGTGGGCGAATCTTTTCGACGCGCTTGCAAGAAACCTTGCAAGGCATCGAGGGGATGTTGGGATTGGTCGTTGCTCGCGCTCAAGCGATGGGTTGCGTGTTGCCGTAGCTCATCAGTCGCTCGTAGCGTCGATTGAGCAAACTATCGTGATCCAGCGTACGCAGCTTTTTCAGCTGACGCAGCAAGGCTTTACGCAGGTTGTCGGCCATCACATCCATGTCGCGATGAGCACCGCCCAGCGGCTCCTCCACCAGCTCATCAACAAAGCCCAGCGTGCGCAGACGCGTGGCGGTGAGATTCATGGCCTCGGCAGCTTCGGGGGCTTTCGCCGCAGTTTTCCAAAGAATGGAGGCGCAGCCCTCGGGTGAGATCACGGAATAGGTGCTGTATTGCAGCATCATCAGGCTGTCACAGACGCCAATAGCAAGCGCACCGCCGGAGCCACCTTCACCGATGACCGTGGAAATAATCGGCGTTTTCAGGCGCGACATCACCGCCAAATTACGCGCAATGGCCTCACTTTGGCCGCGCTCTTCCGCGTCAATGCCGGGGTAGGCACCGGGCGTGTCGATGAAAGTGAAAATCGGCATGCGGAAGCGCTCGGCCATCTCCATCAAACGCAGGGCCTTGCGATAACCCTCGGGGCGCGGCATACCGAAGTTGCGCTTCACTTTCTCGCGCACTTCGCGACCCTTTTGATGGCCAATGACCATGACCGGCTCGCCGAGAAAACGCGCCGTGCCACAGACCAGCGCGGCATCATCAGCAAAGGCACGGTCACCGTGCAGTTCGTCGAAATCGGTAAAAATGCGCTGAATATAGTCCAGCGTGTAGGGGCGTTTGGGATGGCGCGAGAGTTGCGAGACCTGCCAGGCGCTGAGGTTGGCAAAAATATCTTCCGTTAACTTCAGGCTCTTGGTGCGCAAGCGCGCCACTTCATCCTCAATATTGAGGCTGGTACCAACGCCAACGACGCGCAGGCCTTCAATTTTGGCTTCCAGCTCGGCAATCGGTTGTTCGAAGTCGAGGTAATTCGGATTCATGGTTGAGTCCCAGGGGAGATGGCCCGAGTGTAGCGACATGTCGGCATGCAATAAACCCTCATGAGTGCAAGTCGCAGGCTCAATACAGCACCTGCACGCCGGTGCCATCCAGTCGCTGGCGAAGTCCGCGCAACAAAGCATCCGACAGATTCACGCGCCAGCTGCTGCCACCCTGAAGCAGCGCCTGGGCGGCCGGATGCTGAACACGGAAGCGCAGATTGGCGCCAGACTGATCAGGCGCGGCGCGATGCGCCTGCAGCCATTCGGTAAGTTCATGCACGCCACGCAGGCCGAGACTGACGGGCAGTGTCAGCTCCAGACCCTTGCAGTATTGATTGCGCGCCTGGGCCAGCGGCAGGATCTGCTTGGCCACGACCTTGAGCGCACCAGCGTATTCATCCATGGACACCTCGCCCTCGATGACCAGCACCCCCTCGTATTGCAGCAGATGCCGCACCTGCTCGAGCATCTCGCCGAAGACGGTGACTTCGACGCGGCCGGTACGGTCATCTAGCGTAAGGAAGGCGCGACTGCCGCGCTGGCCCTTAACAATACGATGCGCCAGCAGCAGGCCGGCAATGGTGGTGTTCTGACCGCGCCGAGTCGGCTGCAGATCGGCCAGACGCACCTGCACGAAGCGGCCCAGCTCGCTCTCGTACTGATCAATCGGATGGCCGGTGAGGTACAGGCCCAAGGTTTCCTTTTCGGCCTGCAGGCGCTCATCGTCGGTCCACGCCAGCGCATCCGACCATTCACCGGCCGGGCCAGCCTCGTGGACATCGCCAAAGAGATCGACCATGCCGATGTCGGCATTGCGCGCCTGCTGCTCGGCGGCGGCCACAGCGGCTTCAATCGAGGCCATAAGAATGGCGCGATGCTCGCCCTGTTCATCGAGCGCACCGGCCCGGATCAACGCCTCCAAGGCACGCTTGTTAAGGCGCTTGAGATCGACGCGACGGCAGAAGTCGAAGAGATCGCTGAAGTCGCCATTTTCGGCACGCGAGATCAGCACCGACTCGATCGGCCCCTCGCCCACACCCTTGATGGCGCCCAGTCCGTACACGACCTGGCCCTGATCATTGGCCTGAAAACGGAAATTTGAATAATTCACTGCCGGCGGCAAGATCTTCAGGCCCATGGCCCGGCACTCTTCAATGAAGGTGACGATCTTGTCGGTGTTGGCCATTTCCGACGACAGCACGGCGGCCATGAATTCGGCGGGATAGTTCACCTTCAGCCACGCCGTCTGGTACGACACCAACGCATAGGCAGCCGAGTGAGACTTGTTGAAGCCGTAGCCAGCAAACTTTTCCATGAGGTCGAAGATGCCGCCGGCCTGATTGGCATCGACGCCACGGCCGCCCGAACCTTCCATGAACTTGACGCGTTCCTTGGCCATCTCCTCAGGCTTCTTCTTGCCCATGGCACGACGCAACATGTCGGCACCACCCAGCGAGTAGCCGGCCAGCACCTGCGCGATCTGCATCACCTGTTCCTGATACAAAATGACGCCGTAGGTGTTCGCCAGTACCGGCTCCAGCTCCGGATGCGGATAGGCAACATCGGCGCGACCGTGCTTGCGGTTGATGAAGTCGTCGACCATGCCGGATTCCAGCGGGCCCGGACGATACAGCGCCACCAGTGCCACCACATCTTCGAAGCGCGACGGCTTGAGCTTTTTGATCAGCTCCTTCATGCCGCGCGATTCGAGCTGGAACACGGCCGTGGTCTTGCCTTCGGACATGAGCTGGTACGGGCGTGGGTCATCGAGCGGAATGCGTTCAATGTCGATGGGCGCTTCGCCACGGCGGGCGCGCTTGGCGTTGATATCTTTCAGCGCCCAGTCGATGATGGTCAGCGTGCGCAGACCGAGAAAGTCGAACTTGACCAAACCCACGGCCTCGACGTCATCCTTGTCGAGCTGGCTGACCCACTTGCCTTCATCGTCGGTGTAGACCGCGGTGAAATCGGTGAGTTTGCCCGGCGCAATCAGCACGCCGCCGGCATGCTTGCCCACACCACGGGTGATGCCTTCGAGCTTGAGCGCCATCTCCCAGATTTCCAGCGCGTCCTCGTGGTCGCTGAGGCCCGGCGTGCTCAACAGCTCCTCCAGCATCGGCTCCTGCGCACGCGCTTCCAGCAGCGAGATGCCGGGCGTGAAGGGAATCATCTTGGAGATGCGGTCGGCTAGACCGTAGGCCTTGCCGAGCACGCGCGCCACGTCGCGCACCACGGCCTTAGCAGCCATCGTGCCGAAGGTGATGATCTGCGACACCGCCTGACGGCCGTATTGATTGGCCACGTACTCGATGACACGGTCACGGCCTTCCATGCAGAAGTCGATGTCGAAGTCGGGCATCGACACACGCTCGGGATTCAGGAAGCGCTCGAACAGCAAGTCGTATTTGATCGGGTCGAGGTCGGTGATGAGCAGCGAATACGCCACCAGCGAGCCGGCCCCGGAACCACGGCCCGGCCCCACCGGCACGCCGTTCTGCTTGGCCCAGCGAATGAAGTCCATAACGATAAGGAAGTAGCCGGCAAAGCCCATCTGATTGATGATTTGCAGCTCAAAATCCAAACGCGCGCGGTATTCGGCCTCGATGGTCGACATGTCCGGGCGCTTGGGGTCAAAGAGCTTGCCCAGCCGGAAAGTCAGGCCCTCATGCGATAACTGGGCAAAGTACTCGGCCATGGTCATGCCCGGCGGTACCGGGAAATCGGGCAGATAGCTCTTGCCCAGCGTCAGCCCGAGGCTGCAACGCCGGGCAATTTCCACCGTGTTCTCGATGGCCTCGGGCAGGTCGGCAAAGAGCTCGATCATCTCCGCAGGCGACTTCAGATACTGTTGATCGCTGTACTCGCGCGGCCGGCGCGGATCGCCGAGCACATAGCTCTGGGCGATGCAGACACGCACCTCGTGCGCCTCGTATTCTTCCTGCGCAATAAAGCGCACATCGTTGGTCGCCACCACCGGACACTGGCAGCGCTCGGCCAGCGCAACAGCCGCATGTAGGTGGTCTTCATCACCGTCTCGGCTGGTGCGAATCAGTTCTAAATAGACTCGGGATGGGCACAATGCCAGCCAACTGCGTAACAGGCGATCGGCTTGGGATGCATCGCTGCCGAGCAAGGCCAGACCCACATCGCTGCCCCGGCCGAGCAGAAAAATCAGGCCGTCATGTTGGGCATTAATCCAGCGCCGCTGCACGATAGGTCTACCCTGCTCTTGGCCCTCGACAAACGCGCGCGAAATCAGCGCGATGAGGTTTTTATAGCCCACCTCATTCATCACCAACGCGGTCACGAGCGAGAGGCTTTCACCGTCCCGAACCACCATGTCGGCACCAAAAATCGGTTTAATGCCTTTGCTCTGAGCGGCTTTATAGAACTTCACCAGACCATAGAAATTACTTCGATCCGTCATCGCCATCGCGGGCATGCCAGCAGCAGCACAGGCCTTTACGGCATCATCAATACGCACGATAGAGTCGAGCAAAGAAAACTCGGAATGAACGCGCAGATGC
>Ga0255139_1000148_pt1 | contig 24362 bp, 16 predicted proteins | sample Law_Colum_RepB_8_FD_188549 | JGI IMG/M metagenome (GOLD analysis project Ga0255139, IMG submission 188549) | Freshwater microbial communities from St. Lawrence River, New York, United States - Law_Colum_RepB_8d | ecosystem: Environmental > Aquatic > Freshwater > River | place: USA: New York...
GGGGTAGCGGGTGGGGGGTGTGCTCATGGTGTCTCCAGGTTGGGTCGTTTTTGATTATGCTCACGGACATTTCAGGAGCCTGTCATGTCCAACACACCACCTCTTTCACCCATTGAACAAGCCCGCGAGGCGCGCCCCGATGACGCCGCCTTCCAGGCGGGTTTGACCACCCGAACCCAGGTCATGGGCCCCGAATATGTGGACCGTGCCTTGGGCGCAGCCACCGACTACACCATGCCGATGCAGGAGTTCATCACCCGCAATGCCTGGGGCAATGTCTGGCAGCGTCCGGGGCTGGACATGAAAACCCGCAGTCTGATCACCGTGGCCATGCTCACGGCGCAGGGCAAGCAGCACGAACTCAAGGCGCATGTGCGCGGGGCTTTGAACAACGGTGCTACGCCCGAAGAGCTGCGCGAAGTGATGCTGCATGCCACGGTGTATTGCGGATTCCCGACGGCGATTGACGCCTTTCGCACGGTCACCGAGGTGGTGCAAGCCCAGGGCTGAAGCCCCACCCACTTTGTGCGTCAGGTCAGTTTTTGACGCTGTCGTTGATCAGGCCGTCATCGGTTGATGGCGACCATCTCCTGGAGCAAAGTCCCCATGAACCTGAGCAAAGAAGAGCTGGCTTTCCGCGACGAAGTGCGCGCCTTTTTGGCGGCCGAGCTGACCGACGAGATCCGCCTGGGCGGGCACCGCACCTCGGGCATTTTTTCGGACTACGAGGTGGGCATCCCGTGGCAGCGGATTCTGGCCAAGCGCGGCTGGGCTGCGCCACACTGGCCTGCAGAGTGGGGCGGCTGCGGCTGGACGCCGCGGCAACACGACATTTTTGCCAGCGAGATGGCGGCAGCCGACGCCCCCAAGGTCTCGCCCCTGGGCCTGGTGATGGCCGCGCCCGTGCTGGTGGCGTTTGGCACCCAGGCCCAAAAAGAGCGCTGGTTGCCCGACATCCGCAACGGCGTGAGTTACTGGTGCCAGGGTTACAGCGAGCCTGGCTCGGGCTCCGATCTGGCCTCGCTGCAATGCCGCGCCCGCCGCGAAGGCAAGGAGTGGGTGATCAATGGCTCCAAGATCTGGACCACCCACGCCCACAACGCCACCCACATGTTTTGCCTGGTGCGCACCGACAGCAGCGGCAAGCCGCAGCAAGGCATCAGCTTCTTGATGTTCGAGCTCAACAACCCCGGCATCCAGATCCGGCCGATCATCAGCATATCGGGCGACCACGAGTTCAACCAGGTCTTTTTTGACGAAGCCCGCGTGCCTGCGGACGCCCTGATCGGCGAAGAAAACCAGGGCTGGACGATTGCCAAATTTTTGTTGGAGCACGAGCGGGGCGGCTCCTCTGCGCCGTTCTTGCGGGGCCGTCTGGCGCGGCTTCATGCCTCTCTGCGCGATGCGTTTGCCGCCCAGGACGCCGAGCACGAAGACATCGCCCTGACCCTGGCCAACGCGCAGTGCCGCATCGACGCCTTGCACGCTTGGGAGCAACAGGTGCTCACGGCGCGCATTGGCGGCGGCGCGCCGCCTTGCTGGTTGCCCGCAGCGCCATCGATGGGCAAGCTGCTGGCCACCGAGCTCAAGCAGCACCTGACCGAGTTGGGCCTGAGCATTGCTGGCCCTTACGGTGCCACCAGCCTGACGGTGGAAGAAGCCAGCGCCCACGCGCTGCCTGTGCCCGAAGAGTCGGTGTTCGCCACCCGTGCGTATTTGAACGACCGCGCCGCCTCGATTTACGGCGGCACCAACGAAGTCCAGCGCAACCTGATCGCCCGCCACATTCTGGGGGCTGAAGTGGTAGAGCCCGTGGTGCCCACCGACGAAACGCAGGCCATGCTCTTGGCCAGTTTGCAAGGCTGGTTGCAAGACAAGTTGCCCTTCGACAAACGCGCACAAATGATCGCCAGCCCCGAGGCGATGGCGCCGCTTTGGCAAGGCCTCACCCGTGAGCTGGGCCTGTTGGGCGCGGCGCTGCCGGAAAGCCTGGGGGGCATGGGCGGTGGTTTGCCCGAGCAAATGCTGATTTGCCAGGCTTTGGGCGCGGCCTTGGTGGCCGAGCCCTACAGCAGCACCGCCGTACTGGGCGCGACCTTGCTCCAAGCGCTGCGCGACCCGGCGGCCGATGCTTTGCTGCAAGGCGTGGCCGACGGCCAAGTGCGCCTGGCCGTGGCGGCGCTCGAGCCCGCAGGCCGCACCGACCTGAGCCGGGTGCAGGCCCGCTTGCACAATGCGAACGGCCAGTGGCACATCAGCGGACGCAAAGCCCTGGTGCGCGGCGCGCCCGGAGCCACGCACTGGCTGGTGAGTGCGCACGACGAAGCGGGCCAGCTGCGCATTTGCCTGATCGACCCCGCAGCCAGCGGCGTGCAGCGGCGCGATGTGCGTTTGATCGACGGTGCCTGGGCCGCCGAGTTGGCCTTTGACCAAACGCCCGTTCAGGCCGTCTTGGGCCAGGGCGATGCGCTGGCCGCACTCATGAAAGCCTGGGACACGGCCACCCTGGCTGTAGGCGCTGAAGCCGTCGGCGTGATGCAGGCCCTGATGCGCGACACGCTGAACTACACCAGCCAACGCAAACAGTTTGGCCAGCCCTTGGCCGCCTTCCAGGCTTTGCAACACCGCATGGCCGACATGTATCTCGCGCTGGTGCAAGCTGCTGCTGCGGTGGGTGCCTGCGCTGATGTGGCGGGCGACAGCCCGGAGCGTCGCGCCGAGCGGGTGTCATCGGCCCATGTCACTGTGCTGCGTGCGGCCCGCCTGGTGGGGCAGGGCGCGGTGCAGCTGCACGGCGGCATGGGCATGACCGACGAACTGGCCGTGGGCCATGGCTTCAAGCGGCTGACGGTGATCGAGCAGCAGTTTGGTGGGCTGGCGCAGCATTTGCGGCGGGTGGCGGGTTTGAGCTCTTGATCCAGCCCAAGAAGTTTGAATGGCCCCAGTGTTTGCCAGCCATGCGCTTATTTTTGTTGCTGTAGGAGCCCACCCTGTGGGCGATGGTTTGCAGGGCGATGCTGTTCAGGGCGTGTGCCACGCCCATCGTCCACGGGGTGGGCTCCTACAAAAAAATCCATCCCTTGTTTCTTGCTCAAGGTTTCAAGTGGCCGGATCAATAAACGCTCTTGCGACCGATCAGCCCCGCATCAACTTCTGAATCAAATCTGCCGCCCCTGAGGCCTGGTATTTGCGCATGAGCTTGACGCGGTAAATCTCCACCGTGCGGTGGCTGATCCCCAAGGCCTTGCCAATTTCCTTGCTGGTCAGCCCGTCCATCAGGTGGGCGGCGACTTCGCGTTCGCGGGCGGTGAGTTCGGCCTTGACGGGTTTGCGCTCCGACAGGTCTTCAAAAGTCCAGATCCCTGCTTCGTGTGGCGCGTCGCGGTTCAGGGCCCGGCCTGTCACATGGCACCAGAAGGTTTCGCCCTTGAAGCGGCCGTCCACCCGTTTCATGACGCGGTCGTCGGCGTACACACCCTTGGCGTTCAGGATGGGGGTGATGCGCTGGCCGGTGCGCTCGTACTCGTCGGCGCTGGGGTAGAGCAGCTGAAAGGTCTGGCCGATGAGCTGTTCGCGGCCCACACCAAACATCTCGCACACGCGCTGGTTGCAGTCGACCATGGTGCGGTTGCGCGAGAGCACCATGCCGATGGGGGCCAGGTCGAAGGCGAGGCGGTAGTCGATCTCAGAGTTCATGGCAAGTCCAATTCGGCGATTAATCCGGCCCCTTGAAATCTTGAGCAACAGACCAGGAATGTATTTTTTGTAGGAGCCCACCCTGTGGGCGATGGTTTGCAGGGCGATGCTGCTGAGGGCGTGTGCCACGCCCTTCGCCCACGGGGTGGGCTCCTACAACAAAAAAATAAACGCATGGCTGGCAAATACAGGGGCCATTCAAACTTCATGGGGCCGTATCTGTAGGGGCCAGCCTCTACGAAAAACTACGTAGTTGAATACGTAGTATCGTAGCGCCTTCATCCTTCTTTTGGAGACCGGTGTGAACAAGATTTTTCCTTCCGCAGCCGAAGCCCTCAAGGGCATCGTGGCTGATGGGCAACTCATTGGCGTGGGCGGTTTTGGCCTGTGCGGCATCCCCGAGGCCCTGATCGACGCGCTGCGTGACAGCGGTGTGCAGAACCTGACCGCGATTTCCAACAACGCGGGCGTGGACGACTTCGGTCTGGGCAAGCTGCTGCAGACCCGCCAGATCAAGAAGATGATTTCTTCTTATGTGGGCGAGAACAAAGAGTTCGAGCGCCAGTACCTGGCAGGCGAACTGGCTCTGGAGTTCACACCCCAAGGCACGCTGGCCGAGAAGCTGCGTGCGGGCGGCGCGGGCATTCCGGCTTTCTTCACCAAGACCGGTGTGGGCACCCTGGTGGCCGAGGGCAAGGAGCTGCGCGAGTTCGACGGCGAGACCTACGTGATGGAGCGCTCTTTGGTGCCCGACGTGTCTCTGGTCAAAGCGCACCGCGCTGACAAGTCCGGCAACCTGCAGTTCCGCTACACCTCGCGTAACTTCAACCCTGCGGTGGCCATGGCCGGCAAGATCTGCGTGGTCGAGGTCGAGGAGATCGTCGAGACCGGCGAGATGCACCCCGACAGCGTGCACTTGCCCGGCATTTATGTGCACCGCATTGTGCTGAACACGAATCCGGAAAAGCGCATCGAAAAACGCACGATTACAGAAAAGGCGGGCGTATGAAGCCCGCCGTGACCGAAAAAACAGGAGCCTGATATGAGCTGGAGTCAAGACCAAATGGCCGCGCGTGCGGCCCACGAACTGGAAGACGGTTTCTATGTGAATCTGGGCATCGGCATCCCCACGCTGGTGGCCAACTTTGTGCCTGCCGACAAGGAAGTCTGGCTGCAAAGCGAGAACGGCATGCTGGGCATTGGCCCCTTCCCGACCGAAGACGAAGTCGATGCCGACCTGATCAACGCTGGCAAGCAAACGGTGACGACCATCAAGGGCTCGTCCATCTTTGGCAGCGAGCAGTCGTTCGCCATGATCCGTGGCGGCAAGATCAACTTGTCGATCTTGGGCGCGATGCAGGTGAGCGAAAAGGGCGATCTGGCCAACTGGATGATCCCCGGCAAGATGGTCAAGGGCATGGGCGGTGCGATGGACCTGGTCGCAGGCGTCAAGCGCGTGATCATCCTGATGGAACACGTGGCCAAGAAAAAAGACGGCACCGAAGACCTGAAGATTTTGCCCAGCTGCACCTTGCCTTTGACCGGCGTGGGCGTGGTGGACCGCATCATCACCGACCTGGCCGTGATGGACGTGACCGATGCCGGCCTGAAAGTGGTCGAGCTGGCCCCGGGCGTGACGCCTGAGGTGCTGCAAAGCAAGACGGGTGTGAAGCTGATTTTCTGATCGGTTGCCGCATGCATGACAAAAGGCCCTTGAAGGGCCTTTTGTTTTGGTGTGACCGTTGCACCCTCTGGGGTCGCCCTGCGCGAGGCGCTCACCGGTCGGGCTCATACTCGCTTCGCTCGCCAAATCGCCCGATCCAGTGAGCGCCTCACACAGTGCTGATGGGGGCTGTGCTGTTTCCCTGTTTGCTAAGTCAGTGTTATGACGTTCAAACCGACTGCTGTGCCTGTAGCTGCGCCTGCAACTGAGCCACCTGTGCTCGCAGAGCCTGGTTTTCTGTCGTCAAGGTGTCAACCCGCTCCTGTAAGGCTTGCAGTTCAGTTGGTGTTCCTTCAGCGGTGTCCGATTCGCCAGAGGGCTTGGCGTCTGTCGGCGTTTTGCGGTAGACATCGCGCACGCGCTTGGCCGCTTGCTTGAGTTCGTCTTTGCCTCCCAGGGCCGCACTTTTTTGCTCTTCGACGGGCAGGCTGGCCACAGCGGCAGCGGCGTTGAGTGAGATGGTGCCGGCTTTGACGGCGGCCACCAATTCGGGCGCGGCTTGTTTTTGGATTTTTTCGATGTGAACCACTTGGCTGCTGCTCAAGCGGGCGGCTTTGGCGATGTCGGTGCGGCTCTTGAGCGGGTTGGGCTCAGGGATGTCGGCGTTCCGGGGCATGTGGTCTGCATTGTCCCTCGCGGCTTCATGTGTCAAAGCCGTGGCGGCAATGCTTTGTGCCCGCCGCTCGGCCAGAATTTCCCGCTTGCGCAAGGCCAGCACGCCGCGCTGAAAGTCCGATACGCTGCGCCGCCCCAGGTGCTGGTCGATCATCCACAAGTGCACGTCTTCCATGGACTGAAAACGGGTGTTTTGCACCGTCTGAAAAGGAAGGCCGTGCTTTTGACAAATGCCATAGCGGTTGTGCCCGTCCACCAACACATCGCCCCACAGCACCAGCGCATCACGGCAGCCCTCGGCCAGGATGCTGCGCTCCAGCGCGTCATGCTCGTCAGGCGTCAGGGGGTCGATGTAGGCTTTGAGTTCTTCGAGGACGGTGATGTGCATGGGGGAGGGCTCGTGGGCAGAAGGCTGGCGGCAGGAGATCAAAATGCCGAAGGCCCCTTGCGGGGCCTTCTTTAAATGGGCATGAAACTTGGAGCGGGAGAAGGGAATCGAACCCTCGTTATTTGCTTGGGAAGCAAAAGTCCTACCATTAAACGACTCCCGCGAAGGCTTGTAGTTTACTTCAGGATGTCGCCCACACAGAGGTACTTGATTTCCACATAGTCGTCCATGCCGTGGTGTGAGCCTTCGCGGCCCAAGCCCGATTGCTTGACGCCACCGAATGGCACATGCTCGGTGGCCAAAATGCCCACGTTGATGCCGACCATGCCGTATTCGAGCGCTTCGGCCACGCGGAAGATGCGGCCCACGTCGCGGCTGTAGAAGTAGCTGGCCAGGCCGAACTCGGTGTTGTTGGCGGCGTCCACCGCTTCTTGCTCGGTTTTGAACTTGAACACGGGTGCAAACGGGCCAAAGGTTTCTTCTTTGGCGCACAGCATGTCCGGCGTGGCATCGGCCACCACGGTGGGCTCAAAGAACTGGCCCGAACCCATGCCCGACAGGCGCTTGCCGCCCACCACCACGCGGCCGCCCTTTGCCACGGCGTCGTCCACATGGCGCTGCACTTTGGTCAGGGCGGCTTCTTCAATCAGCGGTCCTTGGTTCACGCCGTCTTCAAAACCGTTGCCCACTTTGGCGGTCTGCACTTTGACTGCAAACTTTTTGACAAACTCGTCGTACACGCCTTCTTGCACATAAAAGCGGTTGGAGCACACACAGGTCTGACCGGCGTTGCGGTACTTGCTGGCAAAAGCCCCTTCCACAGCGCTGTCGATGTCGGCGTCATCAAACACGATGAAGGGCGCGTTGCCGCCCAGCTCCAGCGACATTTTTTTGACGGTGGGGGCCGATTGCGCCATCAGGATGCGGCCCACTTCGGTGGAGCCGGTGAAGCTGATGTGGCGCACCACGTCGCTGGCGCACAGCACCTTGCCCACGGCAATGGAGTTGTTGGCGTCGGCGGTGACCATGTTCAGCACACCAGCGGGAATACCCGCACGGATGGCCAACTCGGCAGCAGCCAAGGCGGTGAGCGGCGTGAGTTCTGCGGGTTTGATGATCACAGGGCAGCCTGCGGCCAAGGCCGGCGCCACCTTGCGGGTGATCATGGCCAGCGGGAAGTTCCACGGTGTGATGGCGGCGCACACGCCAATGGGTTGCTTGAGAACCATCAAGCGGCGGTTGTTGTCAAACTGCGGCAGGGTTTCGCCATTGACGCGTTTGGCTTCTTCGGCAAACCATTCCACAAAGCTGGCCCCGTAGGCCACTTCGCCTTTGGCCTCGGGCAAGGGCTTGCCTTGCTCGGCGGTCATGATGCGGCCCAGGTCGTCCTGGTTGGCCATGAGCAGGTCGTACCACTTGCGCAAGATGATGCTGCGCTCTTTGGCGGTTTTGGCTTTCCAGGCGGGCCAGGCGGCATTGGCAGCGGCAATGGCCTGCTCGGCCTCGGCTGGCCCCAGGTTGGCCACATCGGCCAGGTGGGCCCCGGTGGCTGGGTCGGTCACGGCAAAGCGGCTGCTGCCTGCGACCCATTGGCCGTTGATCAGGGCGTTGGTCTTGAGCAGGCTGGGGTCATTGAGTTGGGCGAGGGGTGATGTCTTCATGTCCATGGGGTCTCCAAAAGCAACCGGAACAACAGGTTTTGTGTGTGTTCAGCCACTGAGCTTAGCGCTTGTGAGCCGGGCTGGCTGTCACAAAAGTCTCAAAACCACGATGCCGGGGGGACGACGATCGCGAACCTTTGCGGTTAGGGCTGTGCCTCAAATCTATAATGCCCGGTTGCATTGAAAGCCTGAAACACCATGAGCCAAGCCGTTTTTTCCGTCGCAGACATCCGCAAGACATTCCTGGACTTTTTTGAGTCCAAAGGTCACACCGTGGTGGCGTCCAGCCCGCTGGTGCCGGGGAACGACCCCACTTTGATGTTCACCAACTCGGGCATGGTCCAGTTCAAGGACGTGTTTTTGGGCTCGGACAAGCGCTCTTATGTGCGCGCTGCCTCCGTGCAGGCCTGCCTCCGGGCCGGGGGCAAACACAACGACCTGGAAAACGTGGGCTACACCGCGCGCCACCATACTTTTTTCGAGATGCTGGGCAACTGGTCGTTTGGCGACTACTTCAAGCGTGAGTCGCTGGAGTGGGCATGGGAACTTTTGACTCAGGTCTACAAACTGCCCGCCGACAAACTCTATGCCACGGTGTACATGGAAGACGACGAAGCCCATGCCATTTGGGAGAACATTTTTGTCAAAGCAGGTTGGACGCCTGAGCGGGTGAAGGAAGAAAACCGCATCATCCGCATCGGCGACAACAAGGGCGGCCGCTACAAGAGCGACAACTTCTGGATGATGGCCGACACCGGCCCATGCGGTCCTTGCTCGGAAATCTTTTACGACCACGGCGCACACATCCCCGGCGGCCCACCCGGCAGCCCCGACGAAGACGGTGACCGCTTCATCGAAATCTGGAACAACGTGTTCATGCAGTTCAACATGGACGAGACCGGCGCTGTCACGCCGCTGCCCGCACCTTGTGTGGACACCGGCATGGGCCTGGAGCGCCTGGCGGCCATCTTGCAGCACGTTCACAGCAACTACGAGATCGACATTTTTGACGCGCTGATCAAGGCTGCGGCACGCGAAACCGGCTGCACCGACCTGAACAACAAGTCGTTGCGCGTGATCGCCGACCACATCCGCGCCACCGCATTTTTGGTGAGCGACGGCGTGGTGCCCAGCAACGAAGGCCGAGGCTATGTGCAGCGCCGCATCGTGCGCCGCGCCATTCGCCACGGTTATTTGCTGGGCCAAAAGACCCCGTTCTTCCACAAGCTGGTGCCCGATTTGGTGAAGCTCATGGGCGCTGCTTACCCTAATATGGCTGATCAGGCCGATCGCATTGCGGACGTGTTGCGTGTGGAAGAAGAGCGCTTTTTTGAGACGCTGCAAAGCGGCATGCAGATTCTGGATGCGGCCTTGGATGGCGGCGTGAAAGTGCTGCCCGGTGAAGTGGCCTTCAAGTTGCATGACACCTACGGCTTCCCGCTGGATTTGTCGGCCGACGTGTGCCGTGAACGAGGTCTCAGCGTGGACGAAGCCGGTTTCGCCACCGCCATGGAAAAGCAAAAGGCCCAGGCCCGCGCTGCTGGCAAGTTTAAGATGGACAAGGCGCTCGATTACACCGGCGCTGGCAACGACTTTGTGGGCTATGACGAGCTGACGGCCAACGCCAAAGTGCTGGCTTTGTACGCCGACGGCAATGCTGTGAACGAGCTCCAGGCAGGCCAGGCAGGTGTGGTGGTGCTGGATACGACACCGTTTTACGCCGAGTCCGGCGGTCAGGTGGGCGACCAGGGCATGATCCACAACGCGGGTGGCCAGTTCAACGTGGCCGACACGCTCAAGATCAAGGCCGATGTGTTTGGCCACCACGGCGAAGTCAAATCCGGCAGCCTGAAAGTGGGTGACGCGGTGCAAGCCCATGTGGACCTGGCCGTGCGCGCCGCCACCGTGCGCAACCACAGCGCCACCCACCTGATGCACAAAGCCTTGCGCGAAGTGCTGGGCAGCCATGTGCAGCAAAAGGGCAGCTTGGTCAACGCCGAGCGCACCCGTTTTGACTTTGCGCACAACGCGCCCGTGACCGACGCCGAGATCCGCCAGATCGAAGCTCAGGTCAATGCCGAAATTTTGGCCAACGCCGCGGCGCAAGCGCGTGTGATGGACATTGAGAGCGCTCAGAAAACTGGCGCGATGATGCTGTTTGGCGAGAAGTACGGCGAGACCGTGCGCGTGCTCGACATTGGCTCCAGCCGCGAGCTGTGCGGCGGCACCCACGTCAAAGCGACGGGCGACATCGGCCTGTTCAAGATCGTCAGCGAAGGCGGCGTCGCCGCAGGCGTGCGCCGCATCGAAGCCGTGACCGGTGAAAATGCCTTGGCTTATCTGCAGTCGCTCGAAGACACCGTGACGCAAGCCGCCGGTGTGCTCAAGGCGCAGCCCGCCGAGCTGAACAATCGAATCGCGCAAGTGCTGGACCAGGTCAAGGCGCTGGAAAAAGAACTGGCCGCTGCCAAAGGCAAGCTGGCTTCGGCCCAGGGCGACGAGCTGCTGACCCAAGCGGTGGACGTCAAAGGCGTCAAGCTCTTGGTGGCCAAGCTGGAGGGTGCAGACGCCAAAACCCTGCGCGACACCATGGACAAGCTCAAGGACAAGATCAAGACCGCCGTGATCGTGCTCACGGCTGTGGATGGCGAGAAAGTGCAGATCGCCGCTGGCGTGACCGCCGACACCGTGGGCAAAGTCAAAGCCGGTGAGTTGGCCAGCTTTGTGGCGGCCCAAGTCGGCGGCAAAGGCGGTGGCAAGCCCGACATGGCCATGGCCGGTGGCACCAACCCAGCGGCCTTGCCCGCTGCACTGGCCAGCGTGCAAGCCTGGGTCGCCGAGCGGGTTTGATGTTGGTTGGCTCTTGGTTCGGGACCGATTGGTCGGTCCCGGCTTGCCATCAAAACTGCAGTTGCAGCTGACTTTCGAACACCCGGTCTTGCCCAGTGTGCGGATCGGTGAACCGCACCGAGTGGGCCAGCAGTTGTAAAGGGTTGCTGAAGTTTTCTTGCGCGTCAGGACCCCGCAGCACCGAGGGGTAAAACTGATCGCCTTCGATCGGCATGCCCAAAGCGTTCATGTGCACACGCAGCTGGTGGCGCTTGCCTGTCACGGGCTCCAGCTGGTAGAGCGCGCGTGCGCCTTGGACGTTCAACAAGGTGATGTGTGTTTCGCTGTTGGGTTCACCCGGGACTTCACGCATTTTGAAAAAATACGCAGGGTCTTCGGCCAGGCGGCTGGTGTGCACTCGGGGCAGTGCCAGCCCCGGCTGGTGCGTGGCCACGGCGCGGTAAGTCTTGTGAATGGTGTGGTCGCGAAACAGGGCGTGGTAGGAATCGCGTTCGTGCAGGCGCTTGCCCAACAGCACCAGCCCCGCCGTTTCCCGGTCAATGCGGTGCAGCGGCACCAGGTCGGCATGGCCCGTCAGGCGTTTGAGTTGCACCAGCAGGCATTGCTGCACATAGGGGCCAGACGGGGTGACAGGCATGAAGTGCGGTTTGTCGGCCACCAGCAGGTGATCGTCTTCGAACAAGACCGTTGCCGACATGGGCAGCAGCGGCTCATCAGCCACGTTGCGGTAATAAAAAAAGCGCTGCCCAGCCATGCAAGGCTGATCGGCTTGGGCGCTTTGCCCGCTTTCCTGAAGCACCAGGCCTTGGCTGAGACGCTGGGCCCATTCGCTGCGCGGGATGCCGGGCATGCGTTGGGCCAAAAAGTCGAGCAGGCTGGGCCAGTGGCCAGCCGGGACCGCCACCACACTGGCGCTCACGCCGTTGCGCACGGGCATTTGGGCCACGCGTGCCGAGCGGGTCATGTCAGACCCGGCGGAACACCAGGTCCCACACGCCGTGGCCGAGTTTGAGGCCCCGGTTTTCAAACTTGGTCAGCGGCCGATAGTCGGGCTTTGTTGCAAAGCCATCTGGGGCCTCGCTGGTATTGACCAGCAAGGGCTCGGCGCTGATGACTTGCATCATTTGCTCAGAATACGGCTGCCAGTCGGTGGCCAGGTGCAGGTAGCCGCCGGGTTTGATGTGCTGGGCCAGGCGCTGGATAAAGGGGCTCTGGATCAGGCGACGCTTGTGGTGGCGGCTCTTGTGCCAAGGGTCCGGAAAAAAGATGTGCACGCCGTCCAGACTGTCCGTGCCCAGCATGTGGTCCATCACCTCAATGGCGTCGTGCTGCACGATGCGGATGTTGTCGATGTGCTCTTCGCCGCAGCGTTTGAGCAAGGCACCCACGCCTGGCTCGTGCACTTCGCAGCACAAAAAGTTGTCATCCGGGCGCACTTGCGCGATTTTGGCCGTGGCATCGCCCATGCCAAAACCGATCTCCAGAATCAGCGGGGCACTGCGTCCAAATGCGGCCTGCACATCCAAGCGCTCAGCGCTGTAGGGGATCAGGAATTGGGGGCCGAATTGCTCAAAAGCCCGCACTTGGCCCGAGCCCATGCGCCCGGCGCGAAGCACATAGGTTTTGATGGTGCGCATGAAGGGGGCGTCGGCTGCAGCCTGATCAGTCGCGGATTCGGTGGCAGTCTGCTGCGTGGGGTTGTCGGGCGTGGTCATGTCAGGTGTCGGCATGTGGGCCGGTGTGTTTCGCAAAGTCTTCGATTATCGCGGCTGCGGTGTGGTGTGCCCGCCGATGTGTGGGGGCATTGTGGGGGGCATGTGATGGGATCACGCCGCAAAAGGATTGATCAACTGCACGCCCGCTTCAGCCGCGATCATGCAGGGCATCCCGGTCAAACTTCCAGCCCTTGAGTTGTCCACCGCCACTGAGGCAGCGTTCCTCCCACGCTTGCCATTCGGCAGCTTGGCGCTCTTGCCCCGCCAGTTGTTTCAGATAGTCGCGCACGGCTTGGTTCAGACTTTTGCCCATTTTTCGGGCCGCTTCTGCGATCCGCTCGTCCACAGACAAGGTGATGTTCATGGTTTGACCTCCCGCAACGGCATGAATTTCACACGTATTGTGTGTGGATCATGCTTTCGCCGCAAACGGTGCCGCCAAGGTGCCGGCGTGCAGAGTCGCCCACTGGTCCAGAGCTTGGGGAACGGGCGTGAGTTCGGGCAGCGCAGGCAGGCCCAAAGCTTGCGCCGCAGCGTTCAGCGCTTCGAGTGGGCGGTCCAAATCCAGCGCCCTGGCGCCGTTTTGTTTGCTGAGTTTTTCGCCGTTGTCGCCCAGCACCAAAGGCGTGTGCAGGTATTGCGGTGTGGGCAGGCCCAAGGCGTGCTGCAGCACGATCTGGCGCGCGGTGTTGTCGGCCAGGTCTCGGCCACGCACCACATGGGTGATGCCCTGGGCCGCGTCGTCCACCACCACCGCCAGCTGGTAGGCCCACAGGCCATCGGCGCGGCGCAGCACAAAGTCGCCCACTTCTTCGCAAACGTTTTGCTGTTGAGGCCCCAAGCGTCGGTCGGTCCAATGGGTGAGGGCGGGCAGGCCCAGCGCGGTTTGTACGGCCTGTACATTCAGCCGCCAGGCGCGGGCAGGTTTGCCTTTCAGGCCATCGCGGCAGGTGCCGGGGTAGACCGCCGCCTGATGGCGCACCACAGACTGGGCTTGCGCCGATTCAATGTCTTTGCGCGAGCAGCCGCAAGGGTAGGCCCAGCCTTTGTCGATCAGTGATTGCAAAGCGGATTCATACGCGGGCGTGCGCTGGCTTTGCCACACCACCGGACCATCGGGCACCAGGCCACAGGCGCTCAGCTGTTGCAAGATGGCCTGGTCGGCCCCCGGCACGCAGCGGGGGGTGTCCACGTCTTCGATGCGCAATTGCCATTGGCCCACTTGGGCGCGTGCGTCGAGCCAGCTGGCCAGGGCCGCGACCAGCGAGCCCGCATGCAAAAGGCCGGTTGGCGAGGGCGCAAACCGGCCTATGTAGCGGATCCCCATGGGTTATCAGCGTTTTTTGAGCACCGCCAAAGCCAGCTCCAGGCCCGAGATGAAAGCATCTTCGGCCCGGTGGCCCAGACACCAGTCGCCGCACAGGCCAATGCCCTGGTCCTTGAACCACAGATGGCTCTGGCCCAAGGGCTGCGCGGTTTTGGCGTACAACCAGCGATGCACTTCTGCGTGGGCGGGCGTGGCGCGAATGCCGGTGATCTCGGCAAAGGCCTTGATCAGCTTGCCCGTGATGCGCTCGGGGGCGTCATTGACGTGCTCGGCTGACCAGGGTGCGCTGGCCTGCACGGTCCAGCGTTCGATGCGCTCGCGTCCGGGTTTGGATGACTCGCGGGCCATCCAGGCGATCCGGTGGTGTGTGCTGCGGGCAGCATTCCACTGAGGGCCCAAGGTGATCAGACCAGGTTGCACCGCTTGGGGGTAGGCCAGCATCAGGGTCCAGCAGGGGTCCACACGAACTTCTTTCAGCGGACTGGCCAAAGCACTCAGGTTGGAAGCGTTCAACAAGGCCGCAGCTTGCGCGGGCGGTATGGCCAAAATGATCTTGTCGAAACCGGCGTAGATGTGCTGGCCGCCGTCTTCGCTCTCGGTTTGCAGTTGCCAGCCGTTTTTCATCAGCGGGTCGGCCATGATCTGTGTGACACGGGTTTGCAGTTGCACATTGCCGTCTTCAAGCAGGGGCGCCGCCCAGGCTTTGACCAGACCGTTCATGCCGGGTGTGGCCACCCAATGGCGCTCGCCGCCGGGCAGACCTGCCTCGATCACACGGCCATTGGGGTCCAGCACGCGCACGGCGTTGGCACTCCAGGGTTTGCACACGCCCGGGGCGGTGCTAATCGCCAGTTCAAAACGCGGGTCGCGCACGGTGAAGTACTGCGCGCCATGGTCAAAACTGCCAAACGCACTGGTGCGTGTGGACATGCGGCCCCCCAGGCCCCTGCTTTTTTCGAACAGCGTGACGTTGTGTCCGGCCTGGCGCAAGGTGCGTGCGCAAGTGACGCCGGCCATGCCGACGCCGATGATGGCGATGTGTTGTGTGGTCATGGGTTCACTTTATCCCAGAAATGGGGCGAGGGAACGCATGGGTGGGTTATTCCCGATGCCGGGGCGTTGAGGGCTTTTCACACACTGTGTAATGGTCGCAGCAGGGCCTCACGCGTGGTGGGGCTTTCGAGCTGCGCGAGCCACCAACGCAAGGCTTGACCGGCCGGTGTTTGCTTGCTGTCACGCCAGGCGTAATGGCCGATGTTGGTGCGCGGGCTGTGCACTTGTTTGACGACCAACATGCCGCTGTCAATGTAGGGCCTGGCCAGCGATTCGGGCAAGAAGCCCCCGCCCAGCCCGCGCAGCTGGGCTTCAAGCTTGCTTTGCATGTCAGGCACGGTGAACACGTCCTGTCCGCTTTGCAGTCCGATCGTCAGCCCTGCGCCCCGGCTGACCGAGTCGGCCACCGCCACCGCGCGGTGTTGTGACAGCAAGGCGTCGGTCAGGGGTTCAGCCGCCTGGGCCAATGGGTGGTGCGATGCCACCGCATAGACAAACGGAATCGGTCCCAGCACGGCGTGCCGGATGTCCGATGGCAGCCCGGGTATGGGCACCACGCCCAAAGCCAGATCGGCCTGGCCCGAGGTGAGGGCGGCCAATGTGCCTGACAGTGTCTCGTAGCGCAAGCGCAGCCGCGTGGTGGCCCCCAGCGACAAAAAAAGGGCGCACAGGTCCATCACCACGCTGCGCGAGACCACGCTGTCCACCGCCACGGTGAACATGGCCTCCCAGCCCGTGGCCACGCGGCGCACGCGGTTGGCCACCGCATCCATGTCGTCCAGCAAGCGTGTGGCTTCGCGCAGCAGTTCGCGGCCAGCCGCGGTGGGCACGGCCTGGCGGGCGCTGCGGTCAAACAGCAGCACATCCAGCGCATCTTCCAATTGGCGCACGCGGTAGGTCAGGGCGCTGGGCACCAAATTCAGGGCGCGGGCTGCTGCTGCAAAGCTGCCCTTTTGGTCAATGGTCTGCAGCATCAGCAGGGCTTCAGGGGTGAGCCAGTCGCGGGGTGTTTGCATGGTCTTGCTTCGATCGTTCAATTGGTTTGAATGATGCCAGCAAATCGGATCAACTTTCAACCGCCTTTGCGGGGCTAAAGTTCGTCTCCATCCAAGGCGCAAACCTTGGCCTCTTGAAAAGGAAAAACCATGTTGAACATCCGCAAATCCACCGAACGAGGCTACGCCGATCACGGCTGGCTCAAGTCGTTTCACAGCTTTTCGTTCGCCAATTATTACGACCCGGCCCACATGGGCTGGGGCAACCTGCGCGTCATCAACGAAGACCGCATCGCACCGGGCACCGGCTTTGGCACACACGGCCACCGCGACATGGAAATCATCAGCTACGTGCTGTCGGGCAATCTGGCCCACCAAGACAGCATGGGCAACGTCAAGGGCATTCCCCCCGGCGACGTGCAGCGCATGAGCGCAGGCAGCGGGGTGCGCCACAGTGAGTTCAACCACGCCGAAGGCCAGGAGACGCACTTTTTGCAAATCTGGATCGAGCCCAATGAGATGGGCGTTGACCCCGGTTACGAGCAAAAAACCGTGCCCGAAAGCGCCAAACGCGGCCAGCTGGCCCTGGTGGCTGCACCCGAGGCCGCTGAGCACACGGTCAAAATTCATGCCGATGCACGCTTGTATGCCGGGCTATTTGACGGCGCAGAAAATGCCAGCCTGGTGCTGAACCCGGCCCGCAAAGCCTATGTGTTTTTGGTGCGTGGTCAATTGCAAGTCAATGGCCACGCCCTGAGTGCGGGCGATGCCGCGATGCTGCAAGCCGAATCGGCCTTGAACCTGACCCAAGGCCAAAACGCCGAAGTTCTGGTCTTTGACCTGGCCGCCTGATTTCCCTTTTCCAACCCCTCTGTTTTTTTAGGAGCTTTTCTCATGGCTAAAACTGTTGTTGTTTACCACTCTGGCTACGGCCACACCCAGCGCGTTGCCCAATTTGTGGCCCAAGGCGCCAATGCCCAAACCATCACCATCGATGCCGACGGCAACATCACCGAGGCCGACTGGGCCACGCTGGACGCTGCCGACGCCATCATCTTCGGCTCGCCCACCTACATGGGCATGGCTTCCTGGCAGTTCAAGAAGTTCGCCGATGCCACTTCCAAGCGTTGGTTCAGCAGCGCCTGGAAGGACAAAGTTGCAGGCGGCTTCACCATTTCGGCCAGCCCCAGCGGTGACAAACTGTCGACCATCCAGTACTTCATCACACTGGCCATGCAGCAAGGCATGGTCTGGGTCGGTCAGCCTGCCATGAACGACGGCACCATCAACCGCATCGGCTCCAACTCCGGCGTGATGGCCCAAGTCGGCCCGACCAGCCCGGCTGAAGACATTCCCCAAGGCGACCTGGACACGGCCAAAGCTTACGGCGAGCGAGTGGCCGCTGTGGCAAGCAAGTTGCACGCTTGATTTTTTTGTTTTTTTGGTCTTTAGCCCCTCACTTTGTGAGGGGCTTTTTTTTGGGTGTGTTTCATGCCAGCACGCTCATCTCAATGAACCCGTAACAACGAGGGTCATGTGCCTGAGCACAAGCATTGCGCATGGCTTGACCCCCCATGGCGTTACCCGAGTCGCATGGACAGTTTGAAGTGGCATCCCTGAATGGATGACTGAACGTCACTTTTTGGCATTCACGATTTCATCGACTGCAATGAAATTATTGTTGTTTTGTACTCCAAATGGAGTATTTAATTTTTTCAAATGAGATAAACAATAATAACTACAAAAGTTGCAATTCAATTCGGAATTGTCGCTTGCAGAATTGTTTCAGGGTAACAAATGAAAACCAGTCAATCTATCCAAAATAGCTACAAAGTAAGCGTCAAAAATGGTCAAACTGGTACGCAACAAGCGCTTGATCTGCCTCAGGGTGTCGCTGGTGAGGCAGGGCCTCTGCGGATCAAGGCCAAGCCCGGCGACAAGTACCAATTGGAAAGAGTGACTGGAGAGCACCGCAGCGCCCCCGAGTTCGTCAAACTCAAGCGTGTGGGTCCACATCTGCAAGTCATTTTTGACGAAGCGACAGAGCCCAGCCTGTTGATTGAAGACTATTACACCGTCATGCCCGAAGGCTACAACGGCGTGATTGGGCAAGCTGAAAGCGGCAGTTTTCATGAATATGTGGCAGAAGACTTGGCATCTGCTGGCGGTTCAAGCCCCTGGCCTGCTGATGGCCAAGAGCTCAATGTGATTCTGAGTGGTCAGGCTGTGACAACCTCGGGTGCCGCTGTGGGGGTGTTGGCGATCAACCCCTTGTTTGCAGCTTTGGGTCTGGCGGGCGCGGCTGGCGCAGCAGCCAGTGGTGGCTCGACCGTCACGGGCACAGGCACAGGCACAGGCACAGGCACAGGCACAGAAACTCAACCCGTTTTCGTGCTGAATCTGGCCAGCGGCAGCGACACGGGCGTGGTGGGCGACCGCGTGACGCGCGATGCCAAGCCGACTCTGACGGGTCAAACCGCCCCTGGTGCCGCTTTGGTGCTGGACATCAAAGACGCGGCCAACCAAGTGGTGGCCACCTACACCGCCACAGCCGATGCCAGCGGCAATTACAGCATTCAGGTTCAGCAGTCGTTGACAGATGGCCGCTACACGCCGGTCCTGAAAATCACGGCCGGGTCCGCTGAACCCGTATTCCATACCGGTGAGGCCTTCACCGTCGATTCGGTCGCCCCCACTTTGGTGGTCAGCACGGACAAAGCGTCGCTGCTCGCCGGGCAAACGGCCACATTGACCTTCACGTTCAACGAAAGTGTCAGCGACTTCAGTTTGGAAGACGTGGCCGTGTCGGGCGGTACGCTGTCCAATCTGCAAGGCAGTGGCAACAACTACACAGCCACCTTCACGGCGACCGCCACCGAGGCGGTGGTGGCCAGCATCAACGTGCAGAGCAACCGTTTCACCGATGTGGCGGGCAATGCGAACCCAAGGGACAGCAACCAGGTCCAGATCAAGCTCAACACCTCGACCAATGCCGGGGCTGTGCTCGATATATCGGCCATCTCCGAAGACACCGGCAGCAGCAGCACCGACTTCATCACCCACGACAACGCGCTGACGTTCTCGGGTTCATTGACCGGTTTTTCCAGCAACGGTGACCGCGTATTGCTGGTGCTCAAAAATGCAGCCAACGAGGTGCTGGCCAGCACCACCGTGGCCCCTTCTGGTGACCGTTGGACCTGGACAGACCCGGGGGTTCGCGCGGCTGGCCAATACAGCTTGCAGGCCACTTTGGTCGATGCGCAAGGCAAGCCCTTGCTGGGTGACAGCGGCGCGCCCTTGGTTCAGGACGTGCAGCAAATCACCATTTCTCTGGTGACCGCTGCGGCCGATACGGCCACAGCCCTGGAGGCCGGTGGTTCACGCAACGCGCTGGCTGGCACATCGCCCAGCGGCAAATTGCTGGCCAACGATCAGGGGGCCAACCTGGTGGTGCTGGATGTGGCGGTGTCCGATGGCGGTGCCAAAACCCTGGTCGGCAGCGGCCTTGTGCTCGATGGCTTGTATGGCAGCCTGACCCTTCAGCCCGATGGCACCTACACCTACAAAGTCAACAACACACTGGGCCAAGTGCAAGCCCTGCGCAACGCCAGCGACACCTTGGTGGAGAACTTTGTCTACACCGTCAAGGATGCCATTTCCGGTGCCACCAGCAGCGCATCGCTCAAGGTCACCGTACAAGGTCAAAATGACGCACCAGATCTGGTGTCTCCGCTGCGCGATGTCGCTTATGCGGTCGGCAAGTCTTTCTCCATCGGCGGTGTGGCCCAGAGCTTCAGCGATGTGGACAGCCAGGATGTGACCACACTCAGTGCCACCTTGGCCGACGGCAGCCGCTTGCCTGCCTGGCTGAGCTTTGATGCCAGCACCGGCAGTTTCAGTGGACTGGCCCCCAGCGGCACCACGCCGGGTGCCATGGACATCGTGGTCACCGCCACCGATGCGTCTGGCTTGAAGGTCTCGGACACTTTCAGCCTGAACCTGCTGGCCCAGCCTCTACCCAATGGCGGCCTGGCCCCCTCGGTCAGCATCCTGACCGATGGCAACAACGATGCCAAGATCAATGCCGCTGAAATGGGCAACGCCACCAGCCTGAGCGTCAAGGTCGGTTTTGACGGCTCCAAAGTCACGGCCGGTGACCGGGTGGTGCTCAGCACCGGCAGCACAAACCAAACACTGCTGATCAAGGACACCGACATTGCCAATGGCTTCGTGTTGGCCAACGTGGACAAGCCTGCAGAAGGCAGCAGCCTCACGGTGAGCGCCCAGCTTCAAGACGGCAGTGGTGGCAACGCCAGCGCCTTGGGCTCCGACAGCGCCTTGCTCGACACGGTAGCGCCTGTCCTGACCAGCATGGTCATGGACAAAACCACACTCAAGATGGGTGACACGGCTGTTGTGACCCTCACCTTCAGCGAACAAGTCCAAGGCCTGGAGCTCAGCGACCTGGTCGCTCCCAGTGGCCAGCTCAGCAACCTGGTCAGCTCGGATGTCGGCAAAACCTGGACAGTGAGCTTCACCCCCAGCACAGCTTTGGAAGCGCCCACCAACGTGATTCGCCTGGCCAGCACCTTCACCGACCTGGTCAACAACCCCGGCACCGAAGCCTCGGGCCCCAACTACGTGGTGGACACCAAGGCGCCCAGCTTCACCTTGCAGCTGTCCAATGCCAGCAACAGTGGCTCGACCAGCGACCTGCTCACCAACGACGACACACCGACCCTCAGCGGCACCGGCACCGATGGCGACACCATCGAGGTGACCATGCCCGGCACCGGAGAAATCCTCAAAGCCGTGGTGTCTGGCGGAGTCTGGCAAGTCACGCCCACCCAAGGCATGACCAGCGGCACCGTGACGGCCATGGCCAAAGACGTGAACGGCAACCCCAGCACCCCGGTGTCCCTGAGCCTCACGATCGACAAAACCATCGCCACCCCCGGCCTGAGCCTGTTGTGCGACAGCGGCAGCAGTGCCAGCGACAAAATCAGCAATAACGCCAGTTTGTCGCTGAGCAACCTGGAAACCGGTGCTGTGGTGGAGTACAGCACCAACGGCAGCACCTGGACCAGCTCGTTCACACCCACGCCGGGTGACAACACCGTGACCGTGCGCCAGACCGATGCGGCAGGCAACGTGGCCGTGTCCAGCACCTTGAGTTTTCATCTGGACACCACGGCCCCGGCACCGACCGTCACGGTCAGCCCCATTTCCGGCGACAACGCCATGGGCCCAACCGACGCGACATCGGCCACGACCAGCATTGTGGGCGAGGTCACTGATGCACAAGAAGGTGACAAGGTCAACATTTACGTCCACGGCAAAACCTTCACCGGCACCGTGGACGCCTCGGGTCACTACAGCGTCGAAGTGAACACCGCCGACCTGATTGCTGACTCCGACCGCAGCATCAGCGTGGTGGTGTTCGCCACAGACGCTGCAGGCAACACCGCCAAGGCGTCTGTGGACCAGCTCTTCAGCGTGGACATCACAGCCCCCACGGTGCAAAGCCTGGTGGTCAGCAAAACATCGCTCAAGGCAGCAGATGCCGCCACCGTCACCATCACCTTCAGCGAGAAAGTGACCGCCTTTGACCTGAGTGACATCAACGCTGACAACGGGACCATGAGCAACCTGGCCAGCGCCGACGGCGGCTTGACCTGGACCGCCACCTTCACCGCCAATACCGACGTGGAAGACCTGTCCAATGCCGTCCAAGTGGGCGTGGCCTACACCGATTTGGCAGGCAATGCGGCCATCTCTGGACCGGGCAACATCAGCAGCAACTACGCCATCGACAACAAGGCCCCCACGGCCACGATTCAACTGACCGACGAAGCGCTCAAGGCCGGTGAGACCACCACCTTGACCATCACCTTCAGCGAGAAGGTCAGCAACTTCAGCAACGCCGACGTCACCGTGGCCAACGGCAGCCTGGGCACGCTCAGCAGCACCGACGGCATCGTCTGGACCGGCACCTTCACGCCCAGCGTCAACCTCGAAGACGCCACCAACGTCATCACCCTGGCCAGCACCTACACCGACGTGGCCGGCAACGCAGGCCAAAGCGCAGACAGCGGCAACTACACCGTGGACACCAAGGCCCCCACGGCCAGCGTCACCCTCACGGACAACACCAACGCGGCCATCACCAGCCTGACAGCCGGTCAAAGCGCCCAAGTCACCATCACCTTCAGCGAAGCCGTCAAAGACTTCAGCAACGCCGACGTCACCGCGCCCAACGGCACCCTGAGCACCCTGGCCAGCACCGACGGCGGCACCACCTGGACCGCGACGTTCACGCCCAGTGCCAACGTCGAAGTGGCTGCCAACAGCATCAGCGTCAACCCCGGCGCTTACAGTGATCTCGCTTCCAACGCAGGCAGCGCAGCATCGAGCGCCAACTACGCCGTGGACACCCAAGGCCCCATCGCCAGCATCAGCCTGAGCGACAACGCGCTCACGGCAGGCGAGAGCGCCCAAGTGACGATCAGCTTCAGCGAGAAAGTCACCGGCTTTGACAACACCGACGTCACGGTAGAGAACGGCACGCTCAGCACCCTGGCCACCACCGACGGCGGCAAAACCTGGACGGGCACCTTCACACCCACGGCAGGCACGGCAGACGCCAGCAACCTGATGAGCCTGGCCAACAGCTACACCGACGTGGCAGGCAACCAAGGCGCCAGCGCGGTGAGCGGCAACTACGCCATCGACTTGAAGGCCCCCACCGCCACCATCGCCCTGAGCGACAACGCCCTCAAAGCAGGCGAGAGCGCCACGGTCACCATCACCTTCAGCGAGAAAGTCAAAGACTTCAGCAACGCGGACATCACCGCGCCCAACGGCACGCTGAGCAGCTTCACCGCCAGCGCAGACGGCCTGATCTGGACAGCCACCTTCACGCCAGCGGTGGACACCGAAGCGGTCAGCAACACGCTGAGCCTGGGCACCGCCTACACCGACGAAGCGGGCAACACCGGCACCGTGGCCACAGCGACTTATGCCATCGACACCAAAGCGCCAGTGTTCACGGTGCAACTGGACGACGCCAGCAACAGCGCGGCCAAGACAGACCGCCTGACCCACGACGACACCCCGACCATCAGCGGCACGGGCACAACGGGCGACATCATCCAAGTGACCATGCCCGGTTCCAACGAAGTGCTCAGCACCACGGTGGCCGCAGACGGCAAGTGGAGCGTCACGCCCACCCTGGTGATCGCCAGCGGCAACGTGAGCGTGATCGCCCAAGACGCGGCAGGCAACACCAGCCCGGCGCAAAGCCTGGCCTTGGTGATTGACACCACCGTGGTCACACCCACAGTGGCCCTGGTGTGCGACAGCGGTGCCAGCACCAGCGACAAGATCAGCCAAAGCGGCGCGATCACTGTCGGTGGCCTGGAGGCCGGTGCTACGGTTGAGTACAGCACCAACGGCACAACGTGGGGCACGACCTTCGCGGCTTCAGAAAACGCCAACACCGTGTACGTGCGCCAGACGGACGCGGCAGGCAACGTCAGCGAAGCCAGCAGCCTGAGCTTCACGCTCGACACCACAGCCCCCACACCCACCGTCACCATCAACGCCATTGGCGGCGACGACGCCCTGAGCCCTGCGGACGCGGTGCAAACCCAAACCGGCATCACCGGCACCGTGACCGACGCCCGCGAAGGCGACCTGGTCAAAGTGCTGGTCAACGGCCAAACCTACAGTGGCACTGTGGACGCGCTGGGCCACTACAGCGTCAGCGTGCCCACGGCCGACCTGATCGCCGACCAAGGCTCAGAAATCGAAGTCGTCTTGACAGCCAGTGACGCGGCGGGCAACACCAAAATGGTCTCGGACACCCGCACCTACGCGGTGGACATCACCGTGCCCACGGTGCAAAGCATCGTGCTCGACAAGAGCGCCCTCAAAGTGGGCGAAACCGCCACCGTCACCATCACCTTCAGCGAGAAAGTCAAAGCCTTTGACCTGTCGGACCTGACCGCCGACAACGGCACGCTCAGCAACCTGGCCAGCGCCGACGGCGGCCTGACCTGGACTGCCACACTCACGCCGACAGCCAACATCGAAGACACCACCAACGTGGTCAACGTGCTGGCCAACTACACCGACCTGTCGGCCAACCTGGGCACAGCAGGCACCAGCGGCAACTACAGCGTCGAAACAAAGGCACCCACGGCCACCATCGAACTGACCGACGAAGCGCTCAAGGCCGGTGAGACCACCACCTTGACCATCACCTTCAGCGAGAAGGTCAGCAACTTCAGCAACGCCGACGTCACCGTGGCCAACGGCAGCCTGGGCACGCTCAGCAG
>Ga0255139_1000150_pt1 | contig 24320 bp, 23 predicted proteins | sample Law_Colum_RepB_8_FD_188549 | JGI IMG/M metagenome (GOLD analysis project Ga0255139, IMG submission 188549) | Freshwater microbial communities from St. Lawrence River, New York, United States - Law_Colum_RepB_8d | ecosystem: Environmental > Aquatic > Freshwater > River | place: USA: New York...
ACGGTTGCGTCGGATCGGCGGGCGCATGCAACTCGGCCCCGTGATGCCGAACGGTCAGGTACACCACCAACGCCAGAACCGCCAAGCAGGCAACGCCATCCATGAGCACTTGGTCCGGCCAGAAATTCGCCTCGGGCTTGCGGTAAGGCTGCTTGGCGGTGATGCCATGCTTGCGGAACAAGGCCACGTGCGCCGCGATGGCCGCAATCATCAACCCGGGCAACACCCCGGCATGCAGGGCGAAGAACCGGGTGAGCGTGTGATGGCCGTAGTCGGAACCACCCACCACGAGTTTCTGAAGAGAGGGACCGACCAGCGGCACGATCCCAATCAGGCTCGTGGCCACCTTCGTCGCACCAAAGCCCTTTTGATCCCAAGGGAGCAGATACCCGGTCAGGCCCAATCCCAGTGTGAGCATGAGCAGCACCACACCAAACCAGTAGTTGACCTCGCGCGGCGCCTTGTAGGCTCCGTCGATGATCACCTGCAGCAAGTGCAACACGAGCAGCACGTGCATGGCCTGCGCGACAAAATGATGCAATCCACGCAGGAACCATCCGCCCGTCATCTCATGCTGGATATAGTACACGCTCTCCCAGGCGGAGTTGGCACTCGGGCTGTAAGCCATCCACAGCACCACACCGGTCAGGATTTGAACCAAGAAACAGAAACTCAGCGTGCTGCCCCAAACGTAGCGCCAGCGGGCTCCTCCGGGAATCCGCTCGAAGAGCACCTCATGCAACAGCCCCTGCATTCCGGTTCGCTGGTCGATCCAATCAATCAGCTTCTTCATGTCAGTGCCACCTTGGCTGGGATGCCGGACCGGAAGTTCTGGAAGCGCAACCAGACAGCCTCGCCCCGAACCTCGACCGACAGGGTATCCATGGGTCGCGGGCTCGGTGATCGCGGATCGTTGATCGAACCATCCACTGCGAAGGTGCTGTCATGGCACGGGCAAAAGAAAGCACGACGGTCGGTTTGATAATCCACAAAGCAACCGGCGTGGGGACAGACCGAATGTAAAGCCACCACTTGCGACGGGGCCGCGCGTCGGAGATAGACGACACCCACGGGCACGGCAGACTCCCGAGTCCAAGCATCCGATTTTCCGGTGACCACGGTGACGCGAACCGGAGTCCCATCGGCAGGCACGCTCGAAAGACTGGCGACCTGGATCCAATCACCGGATCCACTGGCCTTGGAAAGCGGATCGAGCCAGGCCACCAGACCGGAAGCCATCGGCACACCCACACAGCAGGCACCCACAGCGCCTGCCGCTGCTTCCGCGAGAAAACGGCGGCGTGGCTGAGCGCCAGAATCTTGAGTTGCATCCATAAAGAGCCCGCGCTCATCCAATGAATGAGCCGACGGTCGCGGACGATGCCCCGGGATTGGAATTTTTCCAGCGTGAAGGCCAACTTTCTTGAAGGCCGCCGATTTGACTCTTGATTTGCCTCAGTGATTGGAGTCTCTAGGGCCCAGTTCTTTGACGGGCTTGTTCCTTTTCGAAAAAGCCCAAATCAAAACATCGTTGGAAGTGCGGGAACGCCGTGAGAATCGGCGACGGTTGCGCCACTGTATCAGGCAACAAACCCCCTGGTCGTACACGACAGCCACTGGACGCGAGTCTGGGAAGGCGGGGGCGAGGTTCGAAGCCTGTAGTCAGGATATTGCGCCAATGATGCTCGTCAGGTTCCGGCCCTGGGCCAGAACCGCTTCGCCGCAAAGCGAAGGATGAGGCCAGCCCATCCGTGCCTGTATGCCTGGGTGGAAACATTCCTGAATGTCTGACGCCTTCATTCCCTGTTTTGCCGGTGGATGGGAGGCGTTTTGCGTTTCAAACATTCAAGACTCCCCTTCCTTCCTCTCGGTCTGGTCTTCATTGACACACCTTGGCATGCCCCTGAACCGGGCGTGCCATCGCCGTGACCGGAGACCATGCACACTGAACGCAACTCAACTGTCCGAGCCGTTGGAATCCCCGCGTGGGGATCCTTCGCCGTCGGAATGATCCTCGCCAGCAACGCAGCCCTGAGCCTACAGGCCCAATACCCGTCCACTGTGGTGGAGTACCAATCGGGAACCAGTTACACTCCCGGCTACACGAACGCCACCGCAGCCATCGGATCGCCCAGCCGCATCACCACAGGAGACTTCGGCGGACCTGTAGACCCTTTCGCCCCGCCCTACACGCAGGCTCAACTGGTCAGCATCGGCACCGGCGGTTCGCTCACGCTCCGCTGGGATTCCCCGCTGAAGAATGCCATTGGCAACCCCGACGGCCTCGACTTCACGGTCTTCGGCAGTACCGGATTCCTGATGACGAACGACTTCGATGCCAATTGGAGTCCGATCGGTGCACCGGCCACCGATGGTTCGCTGTTCAACCCCAACTCCGGGACTCAGAAAATCAGCGTCAGCAGCGACGGCAAGACCTGGTACGTCCTCGATCCAGCCAAAGGCCCGAAACTAGATCACTACTACCCCACGGATGGATCCGGCGACTTCGGTATTCCGATGAGTGCTTCACTCAAGCCCATCGAGTTCTCCGGTAAGACTCTGGAGCAAATGCGTGCTCTCTACCGAGGCTCAGCCGGTGGTGCCAGTTTTGATCTCGCCTGGGCCCTCGATGCCAACGGCAAACCCGTGAACCTCACCGAAGCCTCATATCTCCGCATCGACGTGCTCAGCGGAAAGGTCGACATCGATGGGTTTTCCAGTGTCAACACCGTGCCCGAGCCGACCACCTGGTCCCTGATGGCTTCGGCGATGGCCGGCATTGTCGTTTGGCACCGGATGTCGCGAAAGCAACCTTGAGAGGATCCGCTCTCATGATTCACACCGGCACGGTTTGCGAAGATCACTGTCCGCTCTGCGGTCAGGCCAATGCCTGCTGCCGGGCGTTTGGAGCCGACCCAGCCCCGGATCCGTGTTGGTGTGAATCCCTGGTCATTTCGCCGAAGGTGCTCGATGGCATTCCAACAGCACTCCAGGGAAAGACCTGTCTCTGTCGGGCCTGCGCCATCGGCGACCAGTGCAGCTCCACCGTTTCTCCCCTAGAAGAAGCGGACACCTATTTCACCGAGGATGGACGAATGGTCTTCACCCGTGCCTACCATCTCCGCCGGGGCTACTGTTGCGGCAGTGGTTGCCGCCACTGCCCGTTTGAAAAAACCAAGTCTCGACCGTGACCACTTTTCTCCAGAAGTGCCGATCCATCGTTTCAGCGGTGATCGGTCTGGCATGCCTGGAAACCCAACTCTCGGGTGACACGATCGAAGAGACCTTCACGACGGATCCCACGCTGCGCGATTGGCGTCCTTGGGGCGATGCATCCCTCTTTCATTGGGACGCCACAGAACAAAGACTCAACGTCACCTGGGATTCCGCACGACCCAACAGCTTCTTCGCCCTTCCCCTACCCGGTTCTCTCACGGCCAACGACGACTTCCGCTTCGCCTTCGATCTCACTCTCGAATCGCATGCGGTCAGCGTTTTGGCGGGTCAGGCGGGCACCTTCCAAATCGCCACAGGCCTGATTCGAAAGAACGACGCGCTGGCCACGAACTACTCCCGAGGATCGTTCCCCGGTCCCAAGAACACCGTGGAATGGACTTGGTTTGGAGAGGCCGGCGCGGTCTCGGCATCGCTTTCTCCGGTCATGATCCCCTCCGATGGCCGCCTGCCCTGGGGCTACGCCGACAGCTACGTCACCCTCGAAACAGGCCGCCATTACCGCTTCGAATTGGCTTACTCGAGCACCCACCGAACCGCACGCATGAGCATGCTGAGCGACGGGCAACCCGGACCGCAGCTCACGGACGTCGTATTGCCGGCCAATTTCACTCGGTTTCAGGTCGATACCTTCGCCATCAGCAACTACTCCGGAGACGGCCAGAATCCGCTCTATGCCGGATCGGTATTGGCCCGGGGGTGGATCGACAACATCTCGATCACCGTACCAGAGCCTCCGATCTTGCGCCTTCGGGCCCGGGATGGCGGTGTCAATTTGGATGCGCTGGCCGGCTGGCGCTACACTTTGGAGGCGTCGGGCAATTTGACCGACTGGAGTACGGTCGCCGAAACACAGGCCAGCCAGACTGCACCACTCGATCTGTGGGACCCGAGAGATGGGTGGTTCCCAGTCCAGTTCTACCGAGTCGTCGCCATCCGCCCATGAATCGGACCCGATCCTTGCACGCGGAATCCCCGACACGGGCCTTCACGCTGGTCGAGCTTCTGGTGGTGATCGCGGTGATGACCCTCTTGGCCGCACTCACCCTGCCTGCTTTGGTCCGATCTCGGTCTGCGGCTCAAGCGACCGTCTGCACTTCCAACCTGCGCCAAGTCGGCTTGGCCACCCAACTCTACTGGGACGACCACAGAGGCATCGCGTTCGTCGAGCGGGGCTCACGCACCAATAACGGTTGGAACTACTGGTTTGGATGGCTGGAAGATGGAGCCGAAGGAGAACGCCGATTTGAACCTGCCACTGGACCCCTGTGGCCTTACCTCCAATCTCGCGGCGTCGAGGTTTGTCCGGCTCTCAACCGCGCCAATCCACGCTTCAAGAGCAAGGCCCGTGGAGCGGCTTTCGGCTACGGCTACAACCTGAGGGTCGGCACCCGGGGCACCTCGGGAGTTCCCATCGCCACATTGCGTTCGCCCGCCGGATGCGCCGTCTTCGCTGACTGTGCGCAGATCAACGATTTCCAACCCCCCGCCTCACCCGAACATCCGCTGTTGGAGGAGTTTTATTACTTCGACCTCGAAGGACCGACCGTCCACTTCCGGCACTCGCGTCGTGCCGAAACGTGGTTCGCCGACGGCCATGTGACCGGCACCCTCCCAGCCCCAGACTCCGAGGACTCTCGAATCCCCGAAGAACACGTCGCCCGCCTGCCCGCCGAACTCATCCTGCCCTAGGCGGAGAGAGTCGCCCGGACAGCAAACGGGGCACCCCCGTCTCCAGAGGCACCCCGTGTCGAAGTTTGCTTCAGATTCTGAACTTCAGACTCACTTCAGGACGGCATGGTGGAACTCCAACCAATCGTCGAGGTCGTTGAGGCTGATGGCATCGGGCTTGACGGTGCCGTTATCGGGGATGCCATTGGCCGACAAGATCGACGTGCGCACATCCGGAGTGTGGATGTATCCGGCGATGGACACGTTCAGCTGATGGATGTTTCCCGGGGTCAGGTTCACGCCGGGCTGCTTCTGGATCCAAGCCTCGAACTGCGGATAAGTCGGCCGCTGCTCGACGATGAATTTGCGGACCGCCTCGGTGTCCAGGCCCAGGGCGCCGAGGACCATGGAGTCATACCCCTTGGACAGGGCCGGATAACCCGGGGCGATCTTGTTGCGGGCCTCGAGCGAGGCTTTCAGCCACAAACGTGGGAGGTGGAGGACGCCCAGCGGACCGGCGACACCGGAGCTGATCAAGGGAACATAGGTAGTGCTCATATTGGGAAAGGTCTAACGCCTCCAACCTAGGAAGCGCAGAGCGCCAGGGTCAAATGTCATTCTGGAAAAGCCCTGCATTGCCTTCCCGAATCCGGGCGACGACCTTGCCGGGAAATGGGTTCACCCCAGTTTCCAAACCCGGTGTCACGCACCCATCGAATCCACGGCCTATGACCCTCTTCGAACGCATCATCGCCCGCCAAATCCCCGCCAAGATCGCCTATGAAGACGATCAGGTTCTGGCACTGCACGATATTCAACCCCAGGCCCCGGTGCATGTCTTGGTGATTCCCAAAAAGCCGATCCCGCGAATCGGCGAGGCCCTGCCAGAAGATCAAGCCCTCTTGGGGCACCTCCTCCTCAAGGCGGCCGAAGTTGCCCGGAGTCTCGGACTCGAATCCAGCGGCTATCGCTTGGTGATCAACCACGGGCGCGATGGTGGCGAAAGCGTTCCTCACCTCCACTGCCACTTGCTCGGCAAGCGACCCATGAGTTGGCCCCCCGGCTGAAGCATCCCGCCTCGCGGTGTCACCCGGATACGTTCCCAACCTCTGGCTCCGATCAACGGAGGCTCAGCAGGTGCCGAAGCGGTACTCGGTGCGACTGGAGAAAACCTGACCCGGCCGCAACACACACGACGGGAATCCCGGATGGTGAATGGCGTCGGGGAAATTTTGGGTCTCCAGACAAAAACCGCCGTGCTTCGGAACGGTCACACCGCCGGTGCAAACCACACCTTCCGGCGTCCGGTTGAAGGTCCACAACTGCACGCCCGGTTGGGTGGTGTGACATTCCATCATGCGCCCATGGGTGCGTTCAAAGGCCCGTGCGGCCAACCCCAGCGACCCGCCTCCGTGCCGCAGCACGAAATTGTGGTCGTATCCGGGAGGAGTCAGTCCGGTGTTCATCCCGCGGGCCCCGATCGCGATGGGTCGGGTGAAATCGAGGGCCGTCCCAGCCACCGGCAGGAGCCGACCGGTCGGAATGAGCCCCTCATCCACCTCCGTCGCCTGATCCGCAGCGATCTCCAGTTCGTGCGACAAAATATCACCGCTGCCCGCGAGGTTGAAGAAGCTGTGATTGGTGAGATTCAGAATCGTCGGAGCATCGGTCGTGGCCCGGTAATCGATCCGCCACACATCGTCACGGGTCAGCGTATAGGTGACCGTCACCGTCAGCGCTCCGGGATAGCCCTCCTCGCCGTCAGGGCTGGTGTAGGTCAGGTCCACCGAGACCGCTTCCTCGGTCGTTTGAACGGGACCGGCCGTCCAAAGTTTCTTGTCGAAACCCACCAACCCGCCGTGCAAGTGGTTCAGGCCGTTGTTGGTGGCCAGCACATAGTCCTTTCCGTCCAAGGTGAACTTCCCACGGGCAATCCGATTGGCGAAACGGCCGGCGATGCATCCAAAGAACGGGTGACCTTGAAGATAGCGGGCCAAGGTATCAAACCCCAGAACCACATTCCCCAGCTTGCCGTGACGGTCCCGAGTGTGGAGCTCGGTCACCAAAACCCCGTAGTTGGTGAACTTGAGCGTGGTGCCGTTGGGGTTGCGAAAGACGAATCGGTGGGCTTCGCGGCCATCGGGCAGCGTGCCGAAAACGGTGCATTCGGAGGTCATGGGATGAATTGCGAAAGGATCGGGGCGGGATAGTGCGGATTCTGTCCATCGAGGTCGACACCTCATCGAACCGACGACTTCAGCCGAGTCATCGATCGAGACCAAAAAGGCCGGAGCCCTCGTGATGGAGAGACTCCGGCCCTGTGGCTGCCACCTCATCGGGTGGCACGGCGATCAGCGGATGAATTCGTTGAAGATGGCTTCCAGCATTTCCTGGCGGCCGGACTCGAGGCCCGAGACGTTGCCCAAGGCCAGCGCATGCTTCTCGCAATCGGCGAAGGAGGCCTTGCCCGCCTCGATCTTGGCACCAATGCCCGAATCCCAAGTGCGGTAGCGGTTCTTCACGAAGGCGTCGATGCGACCGTCCTTGCGGATGGCGGCGGCGATCTTCAGGCCCCGGGCGAAGGTGTCCATGCCCGCGATGTGAGCGATGAACAAGTCGTCGGCCTGGAAGCTCTCGCGGCGTACCTTGGCGTCGAAGTTCACGCCACCGGTCGTGAATCCTCCGTACTTGAGCACGGTGAGCATCGTCTTGGTGGTCAGGTACAAGTCGGTCGGGAACTGGTCGGTGTCCCAGCCTAGGAAGTAGTCACCCATGTTGGCGTCAATGGATCCCAGGGCCCCGGCCGCCCCGGCGACTTCCAGCTCGTGCTCCATGGTCTTGCCGGCCAGCCAGGCGTGGTTGACCTCGATGTTGAGCTTGAAGTGCTCGAGCAGGTCGTACTCGCGCAAGAAGTTCAGACAGGAGGCCGCGTCGCTGTCGTACTGGTGGCGGGTCGGCTCTTTGGGCTTCGGCTCGATGTAGAACGGGTTCTTGAAGCCGATCTTCTTCTTGTAGTCGACCGCCATGTGCAGGAACTGGCCCAGGTGGTCGAGTTCGCGCTTCATGTCGGTGTTGAGCAGCGTGGCGTAACCTTCGCGCCCACCCCAAAACACATAACCCTGACCGCCCAGCTCATGGGTCCAGTCCATGGCCTTCTTCACCTGGGCCGCCGCGAAACAGAATGCGTCGGCATTGCAGCTGGTCGCCGCACCGTGCATGTAGCGCGGATGGACAAAATTCTGGGCAGTGCCCCACAGCAGGCCGATGCCGGTGTCCTTCTGGAGCTTCTTGAGTTCGTTGCCCACGGCGTCGAACTGGGCGTTGGCTTCCTTGAGGTTCTTGCCGTGGGAACCGAGGTCGCGGTCGTGCCAGGCGTAGTAGGAAACGCCCAGCTTGGTCGCGAATTCGAAGAACGCACGGGCCCGGGCGATGGCGTCTTTGGTGGAGCACTCACCGGTGTTCCAGGAACGATCAGCCGTTCCCCAGCCGAACATGTCGCCACCGGTTCCCCGCATGGTGTGCCAATAAACCGCGGCAAAGCGCATGTGGTCACGCATCGTCTTGCCTTCGACCACCTCATCCGCATTGAAGTGCTTGAAAGCCAGGGGATTCTTGGAATCCGGACCCTCATAGGTGATCCGGCCGATCTTGGGGAAGAACTGCTTGCTCATGATGTTTTGCAAAAAGGACGCGGAAAACTACGCACCACCCCGGACCATGGGAAGCGGTTAAAATCAGCACCGCTCAACAACCTCAAGGCTGGAGGTGCTCGTGGAGCAGCCTGCTCACTTGTGCCGCGCACACGGGGTGATTGTGTCCACTGTGATCCGACGGGATCACCGTTTCCGGCACTCCATCCAGGTGGCTGCTCCAATAAGGCACCACCCCGTCCGAGGAATGCCTCGGATCTCCGCAACCGTCTTGGCAACCGATAATGCTGGAGACTTGGACCCGCGGGTCCATCGGCAACTCACCGAGGAGCTGGACGGTATCACTGTTGGGACGCAGAGATTCAATGCTGCTACCCGGAATAATGCGCCCGCGAACCGTGAGGGCATCCCGATTGAAGGTCATCAGGTCGGCCGTGACTTCGAGAGCGGTGATGGGCAGACGGGCCAGATACCGGGCAGCGCGCCCCGGCCAATCGGTCGCCATCGGACTCCCACCGTGCGGAACACAAATGAAGACGACTCGTCCCACCCGCGGATTCGGTTCGAAAAAGAACATGTCCCGGAGCATGCGTCGTTGGGGTTCTTCAACGCGCAATTCATCAATCGATCGAGTGAAGTATCGCCCATACAGAGAGCCCCCTCCCGGGACGATTTGCATCCGCGAGAGCAGTCCTCCCATGCTGTGACCCACCAGCACCATCCGGTGCAAGTTGGTATGCGTGCCCTCGGGATCCATGCGTTGCTGCCACTGGGCCAGACTTTGCCGCAAACGGGTGGAGGACCATTGGACCGGCGTGCTACTGGGGTATTGGAAGGCCCAGAACTGATATTTCTGACGGATCACGGGATCGGCCAGAAGCGCTGCGTGCAGGAATCGCCACGTATTGGGCTCACTCAGGAGGCCATGAACGAACACCACCGGAATCTTGTCGTTGCTGGGTGTTTCCAGCGGGTAAAGACCCGTTTCCTCAGAAAACCTGTCCCCACGCAGAAACCCCAGCAAACCGAGGCTCAACAAATTCTGCCGATCCAATTCGCGGGTCCGAACGGCAAATGGAGTGACAAAATCCCCGGACAGTCCCCGGGTCCGGCCGCTCGACTCCACCACTTCGGTCCTCTTTCGATCATGCACCCGGAAAACCACACTCCGCAACGGGGCCTCCGGGCCAAACTCGATGGTCACAGTCAGGGGTTGCCAGGTGCCATCGGGCAACTGCGCCCCGTCGGCTAGACCTCTTGGCACCCGATGCCGCTGAACCTTTCCAACACAGGCCGCTCCCAGGCCGACAATCGGAGAAATTGGCGGCCCCTTTCGCACTTCAAACCGATCGACTGGAACCACCCGGCGCCAAGGACCCAAACCGTCATCACCCGTCACCGCCGAATTCCGGATCCACTGATAGCGCCGGGATGGACCTGTAAACCCCGCAGGAGCCGACCGGCTGGAATCCCAAAGTGCCTGACCATGTCGATCGAGCAGTCTTGAAACAGCAAATCCACTGGCTCGATCCACGAAGGCGTTGAAGGAGGCATCGCTGGAACTCTTCAAACTGGCCGCATGTTCAGCGGCGTGGAGGTAAAGCCCGTCACACTCGCTCGAGCGATCGCCGTTCCTCTGCCGGTCGATCGCAGCCGCCAGCGCGATTTCGACAATGGTCCGGCCCACCCAGGGAATTCCGGCATCGGGTTCCAAAGCCGCCAGAGCCGCAGCGGGCCGGACTCTCCAAGCAACGCCCCAACCACGTTCATCCAAAACGGCTTGGCTGGTTCGACTAATCTCACCCGGATCCCATCCTGGAGTCGGTTCCGAACGCAGCGGATTCACCGCGACGGCTGAAAATGGCGTGGTGCAACCACTCGTCAGAAGGATCAACACCCAGCAGAAGGATGCCCATCGAAGAAGATGAAGATTCGACGGCATGCATCCGTGTTTAGCCGGTGAAGGCCGTCGAGTTCAAGTCGTGCTTACGGAATGCTCATTGGATTTCCAATCAAACACCATCTGACGCCCGCCATCCTCGATCAATCCACTGACCCCCAATCCCAACAAACGCAACGGTCGATGGACCAACTGGTGACGCGCCAACAACCAGCAGGCCAGGCGATACAAATCCCGGGCACCCGCAACCGGCTCCTCAACGGAGAACTGACGGGTCAAGGTGGAGAAGTCGCCATAGCGCACCTTCACCTGCACCGTTTGCGCTGCGACTCCGTGGCGTTGCAGTTTGGTGGAAAGCTCGGCCGCCTGTTCCCTCAAGACGCTCCGCAATGTGGGGCGATCGGCGGTGTCTCGCGAAAAGGTGTTCTCGCTGCTGATGCTCTTGATGGTGTCGTCCTGCGAAAGCGGTCGATCATCAATGCCCAGAGAAAACGACTTGAGAACCGGTCCCCAGGCGCCCACCAAGGCCTTGAGGTCGCCAGGGTAATCCTGAAGATCTCCCACCGTGTGGATGCCCACCTTGAGCAGAACCTCTTCGGTCACACGGCCCACCCCATGGAGAGTCCGCGCAGGCAGCGGACGCAAGAAAGCAGCACGATCGCGATGGGGAATCAGCAGCAATCCATTGGGCTTTCCCCAGTCGCTGGCCACCTTGGCCATGAGCTTGTTGGAGGCGATGCCGATGCTGGCGGTCAATTGCCGCTCAGAACGGATACGTGCCTTGAGTTCACGCGCCCACTGGACCGTAAACACCAGCGCCTCTTCCGTGTCCTCAGACAAATTCAGACAGGACGCATCGAGGTAAGCTTCGTCAACGGACACCTGCTCCACTTCCGCGCCGCTCTCGGCCACCAGACTGAAGATCGCCCGCGACTCCTCACGGTAGCGATCCATCCGAGGTGTCAGGAAAACCCCATGCGGACACAATCGGCCAGCGGTGCGACTGGGCATCGCCGATCGAACCCCAAATCGGCGGGCTTCGTAACTGGCCGCACACACGACGCCGCGCGACGATGGTGAACCGCCAACGATGACCGGCAACCCCTTCAAATCCGGACGGTCCCGCTGCTCCACGGCAGCGAAGAACGCATCCATGTCCAGATGCAGGATGACCCGGGGTTTACCCATGCTCCGGTGCTGGATACCCGAAACCGTCAGCGTTTCTTGGAGGTGAAACCCTTCGGCAAATTCGCGTCGCCTGCATCGGGTTCGGGCTGGGGATCCGCTGCCACGGCTGGAGCCGCCGACTCCTCCGGTACCCCCAAGCGAACCCGGGCTTTCTTGGCCGCAGCGGTCTCCGGATAATCACGGATGATGCGCTCCAGCCACGCGATGGCCTTGTCCGGTTGATTCATTTTGCCCGAGTACAAATTGGACAAATGGATGGCGGTCCAACCCCATTTCTCGCGGCTCAACCGTTTGGTCAGCACCTCCTCCAGTTCCAAAGAGGCAGCGACAAAGTTGTTGAGATCCTTTTCGTAAATCTCAGCAATCCGGATCGCCGCGTACTGCTCGGAAGGATTCTTGTCGAGGTACTCGCGCATCATCCGAACCGCTTCCAATGGATTGCCATTGGCCCATTCAGCCTCGGCGGCCTCATATTCGGCATCGGTTGACGACGGTGCGTTCTCGGATAGGAGGACATCCCCGGTCCTGCGCGAGAACCAGCGCGCTATCTCCCAGCCCACCAGCCCGGCCAAACCCAGCAGCGAGGCGACAAACCCACCCATCCAGAGAAAGCTTCGACTTTTGTCGGGCGTTTTGGCAGGCGCCTTCGCCGGAGCGACCGAGGGGATATTCGTGGAAACGCTGGAGGACCCGTTGGTTGCGCCGGCCGCTTGGGCGACTGTTCCAACCACAGCAGCGACATGGGTCGCAGCATCCGGCACGGGCTCAGCAGTGGATTCCACAGCGGGTTCTGCGGCATCCAAGCCCGCCCGCCTCACTTCAACCGATGAGAAGTCCGAACGGAATCGCTGAAGGCACAATGAGGCGAGGAGAAAGAATGACAGGGCGGCAATTCCCTTGATCCAAGTGGTCATCAGTCCGGTCGTGTTAACGCCACACTGACGATTCGAAAAGGGGAAACCGAGGATTCCTGGGTTCTCAACCATCGACGCTTCCACCTTGAAAGAAGCCCCCGGTTCAAGGCTAGCTGCGCAGACCGTGATGGAATGGTTCCAGCCCCCTAGCCCGCAATCCCCGGCCGAGCCTCTGGCTTGGGACGAAGCTTTTTTGGATCGCGCGGAAGTCGGCGAAGGAGGTGAAGCCCTCTGGTTCTGGGAGTCCCCCACCCCTTTTGTTGTTCTGGGATATAGTCAACAAGCCGACGTGGAGACCCAATCGGAAACCTGTGAGCACCACGGAGTTCCGATCTTGCGTCGATGCAGCGGCGGCGGCGCGGTCCTTCAAGGGCCGGGATGCTGGAATTACGGGCTCGTGTTGCGCATCCCAGAAGCGGGTCCATTGGCATCCATCACGGGAGCCAACGCATGGATCATGGAGAAAAACCGCGCGCTCCTGGCCAACCTGCTCTCCCAACGCGTCACCGTCGAAGGCCACACAGACCTGGCGATCGAAGGCCGCAAATTCTCCGGCAACGCACAGCGGCGCAAACGCAACCACCTGCTGTTCCATGGAACCATCCTCTACAAATTTCCTCTGAGCCTCATCGCGCAATTATTGAAGTTTCCGTCGGCTCAACCTGACTACCGACAGAGTCGTGATCACTCGGCGTTCGTCCGGAATGTGTCCACCACTCCGCAAGCATTGAGCGAGGCCTGGATCCGTGCGTGGGGGGCCGAACCGGCCCGGTCAGAGTTCCCCTTCGAACTCACCCAAGCCGCCATGGAAGCCCGGTACGGAAATCCTGAATGGCACTCCCGACGTTGACGGGGATTGCTGATCCAAAAGGGCTCCCTCCAAGACCTCAGCCCCCAGCCACGATTCGGACAATTTCCAAGCGGTCTCCAGCTTTCAAGGGACGCTCGGTAAACTCGGAAGGAGCAACCGCTTCACCATTGTGTTCGACGACGACACTGCGCGGGAGAAGCCCCTGATGCACCAGGAACTGCTCGATGGTGCAGGGCAACGGGGCCGGAACGGCTTCGCCATTGGCGATCACGGACATGTCCCAAGGGTGATGCGGTCTCCATGGAAGTAAAGGCGGCCCCACTGGGGTTCAAGAACGCCTCGACTGGCCCGCGAAGCCGCATCCGGAGCCGCCACATTTCGCTTCGGGCTGAACCGCTCAGGCACTACTTTTTCGCCGTGTCGCCGGATCCCATCCTTTCCCTCGACCTTCCTGGAATCACCAAGGTGAAATCCGGCAAGGTGCGTGAAGTCTTTGACCTGGGAGATTCTCTCCTCTTTGTGGCCACCGACCGGATTTCAGCCTTCGACTGCGTGATGCCCAACGGCATCCCCAGAAAGGGTGAAGTCCTCACGCAAATCTCCCATTTCTGGTTCGACCAGACTGAGTCGTGGCTTCCGAATCACCGGTTGCTCAAGACCGAAGATCCCCTGCCCGACCGGCTCAAGCCCTTCGCTTCGATTCTGGACGGCCGGAGCATGATCGTACGCAAAACCCAACCGCTGCCCATCGAGTGTGTGGTCCGCGGTTATCTTTCGGGATCGGGTTGGAAGGAATATCGGAAGTCCGGATCCGTGTGCGGCATCGCCTTGCCTCCAGGACTGGTCGAGTCATCCGAGTTGCCAGAACCCATCTTCACCCCCGCCACCAAGGCCGAATCGGGGCACGACGAGAACATTTCCTTCGAACAAGCCGTCCAACTCACTGGGCCCGCAGTTGCTCAGCAAGCCCGCGACCTCAGTCTGCGGCTTTACCGCTTTGCCCGCGACTATGCGCGGACCCGCGGCATCATCATCGCAGACACCAAGTTTGAGTTCGGACTCGTGGACGGCCAGCTCATCCTGATCGACGAGGTGCTCACTCCAGATTCATCCCGCTTCTGGCCGGCTGAACACTACGCGGCCGGTCGTGGTCAACCCAGTTTCGACAAGCAGTTCGTCCGCGATCATCTGGAGACGCTCGACTGGGATAAGACTCCGCCCGCCCCTGCCTTGCCCGCCGACATCGTGGCCAAGACCCAGGCCAAATACCTGGAAGCCTATCGACTGCTGACCGGCAAACCGCTCTGAGCTCAAACCCGCCTTAGACCCCAATTCAGCCTCCGATTTCCCATGCTCAAGGCGCCCACACTGAAAGACCCGCTGCGCACCGATGGACGCTTTGCCATCGTTTGCTCCCGCTACAATGCCGAGTACACCGATCCGATGCTCGACGCCGCCCGGACGGTCCTCGAAGCGGCGGGAGCCTCGTTCGTCGAAGTGATTCGGGTGCCCGGTGCTTTTGAAATCCCCATGGCGGCCTCGGCAGTCGCGCACCGCAAACGCAGCCGGGTCCGAGCGATCCTCTGCCTCGGAGTCCTCTGGCAGGGTGAAACCTCCCACGCCGAACAAATCGGCAATGCTGTCACCCGAGCCTTGATGGACATCAGCTTGGCCACCGGCATCCCGTGCATCCACGAAGTGCTCACCATCCAGACCGAAAAACAGGCGCGTCAACGCTGTATCGATCCACGGACCAACCGAGGCATCGAAGCCGCCCATGCAGCCCTCGAAATCTCCGAGGCCTTGGCCAGCATCCGGACTCCGGGATCTGAGCGACAGACCCTCTGACTCCCTGCCCAACATGACCCAAAACCGAGCCCCCATCTCCGCGGACCGCCTCACTCTGGTCCTCGCCTTCTCCATTCTCGGTCTGGATCAGTTGACCAAGTGGATGGTGATGCGCTGGATGGAATTCGGTGCTGAGAAGACGATCTTGGATGGGTTTTTTAAATTGGTTCATTGGGGCAACACGGGGGCGGCTTGGAGCATCTTTCGGCATCACAACAACTGGTTGGCCGTGTTTTCAGCGATCGCCATGCTGGCTCTCTGGCGTTGGCGGCGCCAATTCGAGTACCACCACCGTCTCGGACAAATCGCCTTGGGACTGCTCTTCGGCGGAATCGTCGGCAACTTGCTGGATCGCATCGTGCATGAGCATGTGGTCGATTTCCTGAGGTTCTACTGGAACCGACGCAGCGGTGCTGAACTGGGTTTTCCGGCTTTCAACGTCGCGGATTCGGCCATTTGCACCGCGGTGGGCATCTTGCTGATCCTCTCCTGGCAGGCGGAGCCGCAGACGACCTCCGGAAAGCCAGTCGGTGGCGGCACGCCGAAATGAGACCCATTCTCCTGACTGGCCCCACCGCCTCCGGCAAATCGGCCGTGGCCATCGAACTGGCGTTACGGATCGGTGGGGAGATCATCTCCGTGGACTCCATGCAGGTGTACCGTGGGTTGGACATTGGAACAGCGAAGCCCTCTGGAGATGAGCGAGGTCGGGTACCCCATCACCTCATGGATGTCGTTGGGTTGGATGAGTCCTTCGATGCCGCCCGGTTCGTCCAGTTGGCCAATGCCGCCATTCAAGACATTGAGGGGCGAGGTCGGACGGCCATTCTCTGCGGAGGGACTGGACTCTATTTCAATGCCTGGCTTGGGGGGCTCGGCTCGGCTCCGCCACCGGATCCAGATTTGCGGGCACAACTCGAAGCGGCCACCACCGCGGAACTGCTGGAGGAACTGGCCCGAAAAGATCCGGTGACACTCGACCAGATCGACATTCAAAACCGTCGTCGCTTGGTCCGGGCCGTCGAAGTCATACGACTCACCGGAAAACCTTTTTCGCTGCAGCGGGCGAAATGGCCCGAGCAAGGCGGCCCAGCCACTGCAGGCCGCGCCTTCGGAATCCAACGAGATCGACAGGATTTGGTGCGCCGCATCCACGAGCGGGTGGAGCGGATGTTCGCTGCGGGCCTGATTGCAGAGACCCAAGAGCGCCTGCAACAAGGATTGCGAGAAAACAGGACCGCCATGCAGGCCATTGGATACCGGCAGGTGGTGGAGCACCTCGAGGGTTTGATGTCACTGAGGGCCACCCTTGAGAGGGTTCAAATCAAGACACGCCAATATGCCAAGCGGCAGATGACCTGGATGCAAGGCCAACTGGATCTGGCTTGGCTGGAGATTGGATCCAAGGAAACCCCTTCAGAGACCGCAGACCGCATCCTCCGACAATGGGAAGCCACTCCGACAACCTCGGATCAGACGGCGTCTCCGAACGGATAACCATCCCGCTGCGGAATCGAAGTCTGGGCCTTTTGCTCTGCAACGGACACCAGCCAAACACCTGGAGCACCAACCCAAGCGTTTCAGCGCATCACCCGGGGATGAATTCTGGATCGGACACCGTTTCAGGGAGCCACGATACGAAGGTCAATGATCTCTCCCGGATACACCGTCAGGTTACCAGGGAGTGAAACCAAGATCGGGAGTCCATTTTCTGCTACGACACCACCGCCCATACCGCCAGACGAGGCCGACGCACTTCTGGGCAACAAAGTCGGGGAGATCGGCTCCAATTGGGATCCCACCCGAATCACTTCACCCACACCCGCCTCCCGATTGCCTCCACGAGACCGGACCTCTACCTTCATTCCAGTTCGAGCCTGCAATTGGATCGGTTGACGGACAAAGGCGACCACGCGGGAAGGTTTCTCTTGGGAAACGGTCAAAATAGGCTCCCCGGCCTGGATGGTTTCTCCGGTCCATCGGTGCACCACACTCACCACTCCATCGAATGGTGCCAACAAATCGACAGGCATCATCTGAGATTCAATGAGATCGAGGTTCTTGGATTCGACATCGATGGCGGCCAACATGGACCTGGATTCCTGACCCTCCGGCCGCTTGGACTGCATGAGCTGAATGCTGTCCCCAATTTGCGTCACCAACTGCTCCAACTCCTTCACGGACGCTTCTTCCACCGCGGCATCGCGCCGGGATATGTCCAAATCATTCTGACTCAAAGCCGGAAATGGGGAACTCGCTCCGGCATTGGTGACTCCCGCCCGTAACTTCTCCAGACGAGCCAATTCCAATTGCCGATAAACACTCCGAGCCTTGGCCGAGAGCCACTCCGCGCGTTTGTACATCCAGCTCAAACGCAGGCCCTCCAGATTGATCTGACTGTTCAGTTTTCGGAGATCGGAGTCAGGTCCCAAGCGAATCGCATCGATCCTGGCCTTGCTCAAGGCGATTTGAGCCTCCAAAATACGGGGTTCTGCCGTGATCACACGTGCCAGAACCTGTCCGGCCGTCACCCGCTGCAACGCATCTACCTGAACCTGAGCCAAGCGACCGGGGCCCACGCTGGAAACGATTCCCCTCACCGACTCGACCTCTCCCACTAAAGTGGCCGGACCCACGTAGCCGCGCCACAACCAGGCGGCCAACCCGACGCCCGCCACAAAGGCAATGTAGGGAACGGCCTGAATACGAAATTCCCGGAACAGTGTTCCCGGGGGCGTCGGTATCGGAGGCAGCGAGCTGCTTTGGCCAGTTGTTGATTGGTCCTGCATTCGATTACATTTCAGATTCTTCCTCGGCCTTCAGGCTGGTGACCCGGGAAACTCCGGGGAACGCCTTGAGCTCCGACACCAATTCACCGGCCCGCGATGCATCCCTCAGGAGGATGCGGTAGGAAAGATCGGCCCCATCCGAATTGGCACCGGCCCGCTGACTGGCCAACTGGTTCCGGCGTCCATGGCGCGTCAGCAATTCTGCCAACCGAGGCAGCTCGTCCAACGGGCGTCCCCAGTGCAAATTGAGGATCAGATCATAGCGATGCCGCGCACCAAACGAAGTCCAATGCAGGTAGAGCATCACCAAGGCGAAGATCAGGCAGCCCAAAATGGCTGTGCTGAATTTGCGAGTACCGGCAGCCATCCCGGTGCTGATGCTGGCCAGGATGTAGGTGGTGTCCAAGGTGTCGCGAAGGATATTCCTGAACCGAACCACCGCGAACACCGCCATCATGCCGAACGCCATCAGCAGGTTGTTGAACATCACGGCCATGACCAGTGAGACGATCACGCAAAGAACGATCAACGAATTGACGAAGGATCGGGAATAGCTCAGCCCGGAATGGCAGGCGATATACACCCAAGCCACGACATGGCCGCAGAGAAAGGCTATTAGAAGACCCAGAATGATCCCAGTCAGGTCATCCTGTGCCGTTCCAAAATCCCCCCTCAGGATCAGGTCTGAAAGATTCATGTTCGTGATACACCAACGCTACCGAGCAAACGTGTGAGGCGGGATATTCGCGCCTGTTTACGTTCGGCCGCCAGTCCAACCTCGAAGTTTTTGCTACTTCCTTCGGGGTTCCGCAAGAAGTGGTGTTCGCCTTTGACGGCGATCCCGTCGGCGTATTTGGAAGCCGAACCCTGTCGCAAGCCAAAGACCCGAACCATCTCACTAAACCACTCCGGGAACCGACCGGTAAACTTCAACTCGAGAACGACCCAAGTCCCGAACACGGAGGTGGGGGCATCCATTTCCGAGGTGAAGCGTGCGGAAAACTCGGGCGAGATCAGGACATTGCGATCGAAGGTGACCCGGACCGAATTGTCATGGGGGCTGATCCAGGCTTCTCGGTCATAGGCGACATGGGCCACCGGATACGCGTTCAAGTCTGTGGAAAGTTCAATGAAACGCTGCACCGCCACCAGTTGCCTGGCGTCTTGGCTCAATAACTCTCCCACCTGGGGCAACTGTCCGCCCAATACCGCTTCAACGGCTCCACGCTGAACACCACACCTCTGTTTGAGGATCGCCTCATTCATCCGCCGCTTGATCTCAAAGAAGACCGGCGCCTGCGGATTGGGGTTATCGGCATAGAACCGCAACCGCAGTTTGAAACGGTTCTTGTTGCCGTTGATGGTACCCCAGTAGATGTCGAGATCTTCCGAATCGAGGTAGAGATTATGGATGGAGTAGGAGAGGTTCGGCCGGTTGGCCCCGTACTCATCAATCTCCAGGTACGACGAGACGAACTCCCTGAGAGCCAACGCAACGTCCTCGGGAATAAGGTACTTCAATTCCCACCGCTGCATCTGCATGTTGTCCTGAGCCATCGTCTGTCTCTGTTACGGTCACGCCAAACAGCGTGTTGCATGACTGTTACCCGATCACCGCCCATTTGTCACTTGGCTGCCTTCGCAAAATGCCCAAGGCCTCCCTACAGGTAGCGGTTTACGAGCGATGAAATATCCTAGCAATTACAATGCCTGACAGGCGTGATCAGCACTAAAAAAGGGCAAAGATTCAGAATGCCTGCCTCCGTTTTCGCCTGAACGATTCAATGGGGAGGAAAGCGTTGGCTTGGCGGATTGTTTCGCAGGTCGGCTCAAGGAGCTTCGATGAGGAGCGGATCCCCATCACCACGTCGGTATTGAAATGGAACACTGTCGACGACCGCCTGAATCAATGCCGAGAACCGGAGTTTTTTCTTCCGGAGCTGAACGTCGATGGCGGCCAGAGCGGGTCGGTCGTAGTACTCGAGACCTCGACCCAAGGCATAGGTCAGGACTTTCTCGCTGAGACACCGAACAAAATCCGATTGGCGGGAATCCGACAGCACCCGGCTCAGTTCGGTGTGGTCGGCGAAACGCTCGCCAGAAACCAGTTGTCCGCCCGTATCCACGGTCTCATCACCGTCTTTTTCCCGGAATTGCCCGACGGCATCAAAGTGTTCAAAGGCAAACCCCAGCGGGTCCATCTTGGCGTGGCAGGAAGCACACATGGCATTGTCGCGATGGGCATCCATCCGCTGGCGCAAGGTTCCGTGGGTCTCTTTCGATTCAAGGGCAGGCACTCCCGGCGGAGGAGGCGGCGGCGGCGAAGCCAGGATGTTCTCCAGAATCCACTTACCACGCTTCACCGGCGAGGTGCGGTTGGGATTGGAAGTGAGGGTCAGGACGCTGCCATGGGTCAGCACTCCGCTACGACCGGTGCCCTTGAGGGATACCTGCACGAACTCAGGTCCCTTCACGCCGTTCAAACCGTAATGCTGGGCCAACCGCTCGTTGACGAAGGTGTAATCAGCCGTCAGGAACTCGGTAATCGGACGGTCCTTGCGCAAAACATGATCGAAGAGCGCCTCCGTCTCGCGACGCAAAGCCTCGCGCAACGGTGCATCAAAGCCGGGGAACAGTTTTTCGTCGGGCGCCACGATGTCGAGGGTCCGCAACTGCAGCCATTGGCCCGCAAAGTTGTCCACGAGGGCCCGGGACTTGGGATCAGCGAGCATCCGCTTCACCTGTGCAGCCAAATTCCGCCTCAAGCGTCCCTGCCCGGCCAATCGGAGCAATTCCTCGTCCGGCATGGTGCTCCAGAGGAAATACGATAGCCTCGAGGCCAAGGCATACTCCGAGACGGGATGGGTTTCGTGGGGGTTGTCCGGGTTGCCTTGAATTTCCCCGCGGAAAAGGAAATGGGGCGAAACCAGAACCGCGAGCAACGCTTGCCGGACGGAGGATTCGAATCCATCGCCGGCCTCCCGAGCCTGAGTGAACAACCGCATCAAGCCGTCCAACTCGACCGAGGTGGCCGGACGACGGTAAGCACGGTCCGTGACCCGCTGAATGATTTCCCTGGCCACCTGATTGGTGGTCTTCGGCCCAGGGGCTTTGAAGAAGATCTTGCGATGAATCTCATGCAGCGGCGGGACCGCGTCGGAAAACGGTCCGGTCACCTCCATGAATTCCACCTGCAAATTTCGGTCCTCGATCTTCTTTTCTTTGTAGATCTTGCCCTTGCCGTTGGTTCTCACCAGTTCGGTTTCGCGGTAAAAGTCATTGAGGAAGGCCGCTGCCAACTGATGCCGGCCAGGCTCCAACCGCAGACGATGTTCATGCAGCTTGGGATTTCCGCGCCCCCGACGCACTTCGATGGTCTCCAGGTCTTTTCCGTCCGACCTCAGGGCCATCTGGACCTTGTCTTCTCCGGCTTGGTCACCGTAAGCCTGAACCTTGAAGATGTAGTCTCCCGGCACCAGGGCCTCGTACTGAACGAACATTTCTCCCTGGGTTGAAAGGGTCGCCAGGGCGCCGCTTCCCGAATGCCCCTGAATTTGGGACGGAGCAAACCGACGGTTCTTCGGGGACAAGGGACCAGACACGATGGCGCGATCCAAAACCGCCTCGGCTGCGTTCAGGTACTTCTCGAGCAAAATGGGGGGCATCGAAAGCACGTCTCCGATGTTGTCAAAACCGTATCCCACATCGTCCTGCGGGAAATCATCTGCTGGTTGGAAATCGGCACCGAACAAATCCCGGACCGTGTTGTTGTACTCCACCCGATTCAACCTCCGAAGGGTCACCCGACCCGGATCCGGGCGAGCGGGATCGATCGGGAACAAGGTTCGCTCAATCCATCCCACCAAATGGGTTCGAACCCCGGAGTCCGGCTGAGTCTTTCGCTTCTTGGGCGGCATGTCGCCCGACCTCACCGTATGGATCACCCTCTCCCAAGTTCCGCGATCCCGCAGCACCGCCATCAAGTTGGTGTGCGCATCAAAATTCACTCCACCCTTGGCCTCCGCGTCACCGTGACAATCCCAACAATATTCGCGAAGGACCGGCAACACGGTCTCCCTCAATTGAGCGTCGGCCACCGTACGGTCCATCCGGGGGGGCGGTGATCCCGGCGGCTTGACCGCCCCCACCCCCATCAAGAGGGCCACAGGAAACAACAGCAGGATGAACAAGCGCTTCGGCATGTGAGGTGACGGACGACACTGCGCCCGTTGGTATTGAAGTAAACTCTGCGCGAACCTGGGAACCGTCAACCACCTGAACGGGAAACCGGGGAATCCGACCGATGACGCCACGGCCAAAAAGACCGAGGCGGGCGTATTCCCTGCAATCGACGCACCGCGCGGACAGCCGCGTCACCACCCCCGCAATCGGCAGCCGTCTGGTAGTCCTTGATCGCAGCTTCCTTGTGACCCAGTAGTTCTTGAGCAAGGGCTCGATCCATCAGCAACGAAGGTTCCCGCACCTCGCGGGGCATCCGCGACTCGATCTCGCTCAAGGCCTCCTGAAGATCGCGTTCTGCCTCGGACCGACGCCCCAAGCCCAGCAGCGCCCGAGCACGACGGATTTTCCACGAACCTTGCAACCGAGAGGTGGCCAGTTCCGGTCCAATGGCTTCCAACGACCGCTGCCACTGGGAGTCGTCCAACAAAGCATCGACTCGTTCGCCGATCAGCAGGCCGGCTCCGGTCTGCCGTATTCCTTGATCGAGCCCCTCAATCCGCTCCCGATGCCGTTTGAGTCGAAGCTGCCATGCGCTCCGTTCCAGATAAGCCGAGACCAGCAACGGATCCCAACGCAAAGCCTCCGAGCAATCCTCCAAAGCCTGAACCACGGTTCCTTCGGCCGCGTGACAGTGACTGCGGATCATCAGGACAGCAGCCCGCTCCCCGGGCACCAATCCGGGCAGCTGTAGCGCCTGACGCACCGTGATCATCGCCTCAGATATCCGGCCCCGCTGCAGTTGGATCTGCGCCAACTCACGCAACAGCAAGGAATCCATCGGAGCCAGTCGAACCGCCCGTTGGAGATCTCGTGATGCCTCGCTCAACTTTCCCAGCACTCGGTATTCGATGGCCCGTTCCAATAACAAGTCCGCGGTTTCTCCCCCTTGGGCCATGCGCAGAGAAAGTTCTTCAATCTCATGCTCGGGACCCTCATGGCCGAGAAGACTCAAAGCCACCAGCCCGGTCCCCAGAAGGACCAGCACGCGTCGGGCAAACAAGGGAGCCATCAATCCTCCATCCACAACTGGGGATTCAATCCAAAGTCGATGACGGCGTCGGAGTGGGCGTGACATTCAATGGCCAAGACGTTGGTTCCATCGACCAAGTGACGATAAGCCGAACCGAGCGGGACATAGACCGCTCCAGCATCCTCCCGTTGCTTGACCCCCTGAGCGTTGCGACCAGCGCTGCGACCCACATTCACCCGCGTCACCTCATGACCATTGACGTAGACAATCATGCCATCGGCGTAGTCCACCCAGAGACCCAGTTCGGTCACCTTGTCGGCCTGGGGCACCGTGAATTCACGTCGGGCGTACAACGAGGAACGGCCCTCCCGACTCCACGGGACTCCCGACTGCAACCGCCCTCGGCCGGAGCTGAAGGGGGGCTTGCCCATGGTCCAAGAAGACACATCAAAACCGGGGCGAGTCCAACCCAAGCCCTGAGGGTGTGAACCGGTCAGTGTTTGCCAGACCGAACCCGCGGGAATGAGCACTTGATAGTCCAACGGCGGAGCAGCCGGGGTCTTGGGGGCCTTTTCCGGGGCTTTGTACTCCGGTGGTTGCCACGGCAAAGCCAGACGACGCACGGTGACCGATCCTCGTTTGATGAGATTGAACCGATCCCGTTCGACACCGGCGCGATTGATCATCCGACCGGTCAAGGTGTCACCATTCACCTCGATGACCATCGAACCGTGTTCCACCAGCGTGCGCCGCATGACCGGTGAACTGCCAACCCGTCCCAAATCCGCGCCGGAGTGTCCGGTCACTACTTGGACGGTGCCTTCATGAGGGCGGAGGCCTTTGCTCTTCCGATAGGCTCCATCCCCATTCGCATCACCATCACCGTCATCCAAGATGAAGTTCTCGGCGACGGTGGCGTTGGTGGAATAGGCGCCGTCCATGAGCATGGAGCGCTCATAGACATGGGAATGCCCGGTGAGCACGAGATCCACCCCGCCCGATTCCAAAATAGGGAGGAGATGGTGGCGCACCTCGATCAAATCCGATTCCTTGTCGCTGTCATGACTGCCTTTCGTGTAGGGCGGGTGGTGCCAAAAGGCGAT
>Ga0255139_1000151_pt1 | contig 24288 bp, 13 predicted proteins | sample Law_Colum_RepB_8_FD_188549 | JGI IMG/M metagenome (GOLD analysis project Ga0255139, IMG submission 188549) | Freshwater microbial communities from St. Lawrence River, New York, United States - Law_Colum_RepB_8d | ecosystem: Environmental > Aquatic > Freshwater > River | place: USA: New York...
GTCGAAGACACGGGCAAAGCTGTCTTCGACTTTGTCGCGAATAAGCTTGTCCTCGACCACGCCAGCGCCATGAATGACGCCGTCAATGCGACCATGGCGGCTATAGATATCTGCCACCAATGCTTCCAGCGCCGTGCTGTCGCGCACATCCAGCGCGTGATAATTGACGCGACCACCCGCTGCCTGGACGGCGGCCAGAGTGGCGCGCATATCTCGCTCGGCGAGACGTGCCCGCAGCAGGGCTTCGATTTCAGCGGGTTTTCGCCCGCTATTTTCGGCTAGCAAGGCTAGTCGCAATTCGCGCGAATCACGCAGATGCCGCGTTGTGGCAGGCTCATCGGTCAGTGGCAATGCGGAGCGACCGACCAACTCAACCTGGCACTGGAAGCGACGTGCCAGCTCCACGGCCATGAGTGCGGTAATGCCGCGAGCGCCGCCAGTGAGCAACACCACGCTGTCGGCCTGCAAAGGCAACTGTGCCAGCTCACTCACATCAAGTTGCAGCTCAGTCGCCTGGCGCTGCCAGCGACGACCTTGAGCCCAGGCCACTTCCACCACGCGATCCCGCGCCGACAGCTCGGCCAAGATATAGGTCAGTAAGTCGTCTGGGGCTTCGTGGGCATCCACGTCCAGACACTGCACGGCAACCTCATCGAATTCCCGTGCGATGGTCTTTAACATGCCGGCCAGACCACCACCCTGCAGGGGATTCGGCGCACGAACGCCGAAGTCGCCGCCCAGTGCCGTCACCACAATCACTCGCTGCACACCGGCCATCAAGGCTGTCTGCAGCACAGCAAATTGACGCTTCACTTCATTCACGCCGGAACCCGCCGACACGCAGGTCAGATCAAGCAAGGTGTGGACGCCGTCAAAGCACTGCGCCATGGCCTGCACCAACGTTAGCACCGTGACATTGGCCCCTTGCTCCTGCAAACGTGCCAACAGCTTCAGCGCCAAGCCACGATCATCCTCAATGATGACAAAGCGCTGGCCGTGTAAATCGACGCTCTCGACGTCAATGATCGGTAGTTCGCTGCTACGCAATACAAAGCGTTGAAAGGGGAACTCTTCGGCGGCCAGCGTGACATCGCGCTGCTCCACAATCACTGCAGGGGCCATCACGGGCGCACTTTGTATGGCATCGAGCATGGCCGTGAGGGTCTTGCACAGCGTTAAAGCATCCACCGACAAATGCGCTGCCTGCGCAGCATCTGCCTGAGTCAAAGCACGCTTGAACTGACCGATGATTTCCAAACGCTTAATAGAGTCGATGGACAAATCCGCTTCCAGATCGAGGTCCAGGTCCAGCGCTTCTTCGGGATAACCCGTAGCGTCACTAACAATCGCCAGTAAATGTCCGCACAAGAAACGGCGATCCCACAGCACGGCAGCACCCGAAGGAACTGCACTTTCTGTGGCGGCATGGCTCTGTGCCAACGCGTGTTGTGGCGCGTTGTCCTGCAACCAGTCCAAAACAGCGCGTAAGGATTTTTGGCGCGCTAATGCCTCAAGGCGAACATCGGCATCTGTCCCCAAACGCTCGCGCAAGCTCAAGGCGCGTGAAAGTTCGCCCATGATCTCTAAGCGCTTAATCGAATCAATCGACAAGTCAGCTTCCAGATCCAGATCCAGATCGAGCATGTCACTGGGATAACCGGTTCGCTCGCTCACCAGGTTTAGCAGCACGGCACTGTGATCAAGTGCGGACAGTTCAGGCGCTGTCTGCTCGGCGGTCAGCGCCAGTACAGCAGGCTTCTGCATCGGTAAAGCAGCGGCAATTGGCATCGCCGTCGAAGCGATGGTTGACGCAGTGCCCAAATAGCCCAACAGGACATCACGTTGTGCACTCACCAACTCACGCATATTGCTCAAGTAATGGCTCAGTGCCTGCTCACGTTCACCCAATGGCATGCCAGATGCCGAGGGCACGGCCATCAACTGAGCGCTCGCAGCAACCGACCCTGGGCTGACCACGGGTGCTTGTACAACCTGAGCTGCATGCGCCGGCAGCTTGCCTTTGAGTGGCCAGGCACGACCGCCATTGACCATCCACGTTGTGGCGGGCAGACGCTTAGGCTGCTGCCAATCGAGCAAATCGCCGCGCCCGGCAAAGAGTGCATCGGCGTTAAAGCTCGGCAACACAACGGCCATGGCTGCTAGCGACTGGAGCAAGCCCGGCAGGCCTTTGCCTTCTTGATCTAGCGCCAGTGCCACATGACTCTGCTCAGACAGAATGCGGCCTACTAAACCCGTCAGTACGCGACGCGGCCCAACTTCAACAAAAATGCGTGCCCCATCGGCATACATCTGCTCAATTTCGGCAACAAAGCGCACCGGACTGGCCAAATGCTGCGCGAGGCTGTCGCGTATCGCTGAAGCTTCTGGCGTATGGACTTGTGCTGAGATGTTGGCGTAGACCGGCCAGGCCGGTGCCGCCATGACCATCGCGGCGGTCGCCTCGGCAAAACGCTGACTTGCTGGCGCCATAAGCTGAGAATGGAACGCGCAGGCCGTATCAATACCCTTGCCCGCAATGCCACGTTCACGCAGGAATTCCAGCGCCGCTGCCACGGCCGCTGTGGGGCCGGAAATGACGGTTTGCTGTGGGCTATTCTGGTTCGCCATGACCACCGTTGGAAAGCCATCAAGCCATGGTGCCAGCGCATCGGCCGAGAGGCTAACCGCGGCCATACTGCCGGCATCATCGCCAACCACAGACATCATGGCCCGCGCTCGCGCATGTGACATCGACAGCAATGCATCTGCGTCGTAAACACCGGCACTGGCTAATGCCACCAGTTCGCCATAACTGTGACCAGCCGCCATGTCTGGCGTTACGCCCAGGGCCTGTAAGCAACGGAAAGCGGCCATCTCAACCATCCCTAAGGCCGGTTGAGCCTGGCGGGTATCGGTCAGGTGGCGCTGTTGCAGCGCCTGAGTTTCGGCATCAAAGGCTGCAGGTGGATACACCGCTGAAGCCACAGACTGATCTGCGTTGAGCAGGGCTTGTAGCGCTGGGAAATAGATAAAGAGATCACACAGCATGCCCACATACTGACTGCCCTGCCCTGGAAACAGGAAGGCAACCTTGCCTGCCTGCAACGCCGGATCGCGCATGGCCAGACCTGGCCCCCGCGTGCCACTCAAGAGCTTGTCGACCTGGACGTGTAGATGCGCTACATCGAAGGCGACAAAAGCGAATTGAATGCTTCCTGCCCCCTTCTGCCAGAGGGTTTTCGCCAGATCACGCAAGGTCAGCGGTGCATCCGATGCCACTAAGAACTGCTTCAGCGCCGATAACTCGGCCAGTGCTTGTGCGGCATCTGGCGCGCGAACCAAAAATAATTCCGCTGGCCAAGCGTGTGCGCCAAGCGAGCTTTGATGAGCAGGCCATGCCGACAGCACCGCATGGAAATTTGCACCACCAAAACCAAAAGCACTTACCGCGCCCCGGGCCGGCTCAGTTGCGGGCAAGAGCCAGGGGCGTGGTTGTGCACTGAAAGTGAAAGGGCTGGCACTGGCGTTGTGCCACGCATTGGGCTGGCTGATCTGCTGAGTGCCGGGCAACACGCGATGATGCAGTGCTTTCGCAACTTTGATGAGTCCGGCTACACCGGCCGCACATTTGGTATGACCAATCTGACTTTTTACTGAGCCTAATCCCGTTTGCCCCGGAACTGCCCCGCCCAGCGAAAACACCTCGGTCAACGCCTGCAATTCAGTGCGATCGCCCACCACAGTGCCCGTGCCATGCGCCTCAACAAGCCCCACTGCACTCGGCAAAATACCTGCCTGGGCGTAGGCCCGATCCAGTGCGCGTATCTGACCTTCTTTTCGTGGAGCCGTCAGACCCAAGCCTTTGCCATCACTGGAACCGGCAATGCCTTCAATCAAGGCATAAATGCGATCACCATCGCGGGTAGCATCGGACAGTCGCTTCAGCACGACCACACCAATACCCTCACCCAATGCGATGCCATCGGCCTGATTGTCAAAGGAACGACAACGTCCCTTCGCAGAGAGCGCCCCAACAGACGAAAACATCAAATAGTCACTGATGCCGTTATGAAAGTCGGCACCACCGGCGAGCACCATGTCACTGGTACCGGAGCGCAACTCTTTCACGGCCAACTCAATAGCCGTCAGCGAGCTGGCACAGGCCGAGGTCACGGCATAGTTGACGCCACCCAGTCCGAGGCGATTCGCAATGCGCCCTGAAATGAGATTGACCAACATGCCCGGAAAGGAATCTTCGGTGAGCGAGGGCAACGCCGAAGCCAACGCCGGTGGCATCTCACCCGCGTACTGCGACCACAGATTGCGGAACGTGTATTGGTTACCCAAGTCCATTCCAGCCTCGGCACCAAAGATGACCGAGGTTTTGTCGCGGTCGAACCAGCGGCTGGCATAGCCCGCATCGTTTAGTGCCTGCTGCGCTACCGATAACGATAAAAGCTGAACCGGCTCAATGGCAGCCAGTGAAGCCGGCGGGATGCCATAGGCCAAAGGGTCGAAAGGCGTATCCGAAATGAAAGCGCCCCACTTGCTGATTGTTTTGTCCTTGCGCGCCTCATCACCATGAAAATACTGATCGACTGACCAACGATCCGCTGGCACCTCAGTCACCATATCCGTGCCGGACAATATATTTTGCCAATAGCTCTCCAGGTCTGGTGAGCCGGCAAACTGGCAAGACATGCCAACGATCGCAATGGGATCCGAGTGGGCCACCGGAGCTAGCGCAGGCAGTTTTATCTGGGTCAAAAAATCCACCGCATCGTGACTGACACGATGATGCAACTCAGCCATGCTAATCACGTCATCTGTCATCGCAGCCACCTGCCCCAGCATGAACATGCCTTCAGCGAGCTGCGTCTGCTCGGTTACCGGCTGCAAAACTCCGTTAACGCGATCCAGACCCTTACTAGCTATACGCAATCGACCCACGGTCAGCGCTTCCAGCGCCTTCCAAATTTCTTTGGTCTCCATGCCTGCGGCTTGCAAGCGCGCCTTCTCTTGCGCAAAGAGACTCATAAAGCCCGAAGGCACACAGCGAATGGCATGGCCTGGCGCCGTCTCGACCAACGCCGTGGTTTTTCCCGCTACTGCTTGCTGCTGAAAGTTCGCCAACACCGCACCGGTGCTCACGGCCTCGGTAGTCGCAATATAGGCCGTGCCCATGAGCACACCAATCTTGGCTCCTCGCGCAGCCAGCGCCGCCGACATGGCCGACACCATGGCTGACGAGCGAGCATCGTGAATGCCACCGGCAAAAAGAATATGAAAACGCTCGGCATGATCCTCCGCGAGTAATCGCGTTAGGGCCTGCTCCCACAACACAAAGCTGTAGCGCGGCCCCACATGACCACCGCACTCACGGCCTTCAAAGACAAAATGTGTCGCACCTTCCGACAAAAACAGATCCAGCAATCCCGGCGAGGGCACATGCAAATAGGTGGCAATGCCCATGTCGGTGAATGGCCTGGCCTGCGATGGGCGTCCGCCTGCCAAGAGCAGCACAGGGGGCTTGAATTCACGGATTAACGCCAGCTGCGGCGCGAGAATCTCGGCATCTGCAAAGCCGAGCACACCCACACCCCACGCACGCTCACCCACCTGAGCCTGAGTCTCAGCCAACAACTTGCGAGATGACACGGCATCCATGAGTGACAAAGCAATAAACGGCAATGCGCCCGCTTCAGCCACCGCAGTCGCAAACGCGGCGGTATCGCTGACACGGGTCATGGGCCCCTGTGCGATGGGATAACGCGTGCCATAGGCTTTAGCCCAAGGGCTGGCCTCGGCGCTAATCTGAAGCTTTTGCGCTTGCAAAATCGATGCGCGAATACGCATACGTAGGGCGGACAGCAACGCACTAATGGAACCAAATTGCGCCAATGCAAGACGCGCCAAGGCCATGTCCTGACCCACAGCCAGCAAGCTGCCATTCATTAAATGGTGCCGAACGGACTCTGCACTGGCGCAGGAGAGTGCGCTGGCATCCGCTGCCTGATGAGCGATGACTTGATAACCGCAGACGTTACGCGCCTCACTGCCATCCAGAGCCAGCAAACGTTGTTTGAGCTCGGGGGCCACGTTGCTCTCAGGAAACACCGATAAAATGGCATCGATCACCACACCCGACGCACCGCCCGCAAAGGCCGCCGACACGGTATTTAGCGACATGCCACCCTGACACCAGACCGGAATCGATGTGCCCGCCACCTGCGCTAAAACACGCTGCAACAAGACAAATGAACTCTCAGAGCCGGTTAATCCAGCACTTTCCTGCCCCTTAGCGATGAGGCCTTGTGCGCCATTTTTTAAAGCTGCAGAGGCCTCATCTACATCACTAATCTGTGCAATGACCGGCACATGTCGCCAATGCTCAGGTACTTCCGCGTGGCTAGCCAAAATTAAAAACGAAATGGTGTTAGGCAGCGTAAGATCGCTAATGACCACATGATCCGGAATACGCAGACCCAACCTTGAAATGGTTGAAGCCGCCAACGTTTCCAGTAACGCCGGCCATTTCAGGGCATCCCGCCCCAAGTCGATGGCCACAGCAACCTGGTGACGAGCCAATACGGCTGCTAACGTCACATCCGCCTGTTCAAGCGGCGTTATAGTGAGTAGAGGTGCCCATTGCTCAGGCAATGGCATACTTACGGCACAAGAATTGTTGAGGCTCATGGAAACCAGATCAGCTAGTTAAAGTGGCAAAGCGCCGGACAAAAAATACAAAAAATACACACTGCGTCCTTGCGCTAATACATAAAAGCCATCCACAACTCTGATGCGTTTCCAGTTCAGCAATCATGCTGGGTGGTTAAGTTAACTTTTGTTAATTAATGTCCGCTTTTTGTTAGATCTGCACATCGCTTGTACAGTTGCGGTCGCTGAAGCAGCACAAAGCCTCGATACTTGCTTAATCCCTAGCCACCTAAGAAAAAGCTCATGTCTGTCCGCCGTGTTTCCACGCTCCTTGTATTGCTTCCGTTTCTTTCCGTGAGCCATGCCGCCACCTTGCTTGAGGCCATCCACTTAGCTGAGGTCAAAGACCCGAACTTTGCAGCACTACGTACGATTCGCAGCATCGCGGACAAAACACCCGAAATTGCCCGGGCTGCCCTGCTGCCTCATATCGTTCTGACCGCATCGAGTGGCTCAGCGAAACTGACCCAAGACCCCATACGATTTGCGCCCAATCTGCCGGCGGTGGGCGGCGATACGGAATACGATAGTACTGAGTGGGGTGGGCGCCTCATTCAACCGCTGTTTGACTGGACCGCGTTTCAACAATATCAATCAGCCAAACTTCAACGCTCTCGCGAACAGGCACGAGCAGATTCAAAGGCACAACTGCTCTACCTCAACACCGCCAGCACTTACTTTGATGTGTTACGCGCCCAGGATGGGTTGAGCATCGCTAAGAGCCGCCTGAAAACACTGGATAAACGACTGGAAGAAGCTCAAGAAAAATTCAACGTAGGCCTGGTTTCGAAAGTCGATGTGTTGGAACAGGAATCCCAACGAGATGCAGCAGCAAGCCAGCTGCTCAGTGCCGAAGACCAACTCAATGTTCAAATGGAAAACCTGACCGCCATCGTTGGCGAGCGGCTACCGAAGTTGGCCGGCCTGCGCGACAACTTACCCGTCTTGGCACCCACGCCCAACAATATCGACGCATGGGGCAAGCTAGCGGTTAAACAGAACCCCGATGTTTTGGCCTCACAGTTTGATATTCAACAAAGTGAAGCGAACCACACTGCTGCACAGGGTGGGTACTTACCGCAGATCAATTTCTTTGCCAGCTACACGGACCGTAATTTAAAAGGCAGTAACAATGCTGCAGTAGCCCTGAATTCCGGCACCACGGAAGTCATTGGCGTTGAAGCACGGTGGGAGATTTTCTCCGGTGGTGTCACGAATGCCCGCGTCAAGCAAACGAGCTTACAAACCGCCCTTGCTCGACAAAATCATGAAGTCGACAGCAAACAGATTGAAAACCAATCCCGCGCCATTTTCATGTCCGTCAAAACCGATGCTTCGCGCATTAAGGCACAGCAACGCAGCGTCGCCTCCGCGACACTATCCTACAGTGCTATCGAAGCCGGATACGCCGCCGGCACGCATAGCATCGTGGATTTAATGGCCTCGGAAACCAAGCTGAATACTGCGCGGGTTGAGCTAACGAACGCACGATATGACTACATTATTAATTGCTTACGACTCTACAAAATCATCGGCATGCTTAACGAAAGCGCGATTACGCGTATTAATGGGTGGCTTGCAGAGAGTTAAGTGTATTGGGATGAGACAGCTTGGAGGCCGCCAGGTTGGGGCTTTAGGTGAGTTTGGATTTACGCACTTAATCTATGACTGTGGTTTTTGCGGAAACTCTAAGAATTAGTGTGCAACTTCAGGGAAGGCTTAAAGCTGGCAATCCCTCCAGCGTGCGATGCTGGCCGGATCAGCGAACGGTCACTGGCCTTGCTCGCCTCACGTATCACCTGGCTGACAAAACGCTGATGCCGAACCTTGGGCGCAGCCGCCGAATGTCGAAGCCATCATTGCTCCGACTCATAGCGCACGTTCCTGCGCACGGCGACATAGGCTGGCGTAGACGATACGCGCAGCCGCATGACTTTCCGCTTCAACAAGGCACTAGCCAGGCCACTCACCCGATGCACGGGGATCGGTCCGAAGTAGCGACTGTCGAACGATGCTTCACAGGTTTGTCTCTACAGAAACAACTCGCCCGGCATCCCACGACAAGCGCACCGACTCACACCAAATCTCGATTCCGCACGCCACAACCGCATGAGACACTAAGCGCTTGCGTAAGCATTTTCAGCAGCTATGGCCGAGCGGCGTTTTCAGCAAGTCCAGTGTCCACGTCTGAATATCGGGGATGCCTGCGTATGAGCGCGTAAATCTCACCCACTAACCTGTTGAATACCCAGTTTGAACCTATGATTTCACAAGCGAAAAATCTCTCTGTAGCACCCATGATGGACTGGACCACTCGCGCTGCGCGCAACTTCCTGCGCCTGTGCAATCCGCAGGTTCGTCTCTATACCGAGATGGTCACCACGCAAGCACTGATCTACGGCGATGTGCCTCGCCACCTGCGCTTCGAAGCCGAAGAGCACCCCATTGCCTTGCAGCTAGGTGGCAGCGACCTGAAAGACCTCGTGCATTGCGCCAAACTCGGTGAGGACTGGGGCTACGATGAAATTAACCTCAATGTGGGCTGCCCCTCCGATCGCGTTCAACAGGGGCGTATTGGCGCCTGTTTGATGGCCGAGCCAGCCCATGTCGCTGAGGTGGTTGCCGCCATGCAAGCCGCTGTGAGCGTGCCGGTCACCGTAAAGCATCGCATTGGTATTGATGGTTTAGAGCACTACGACGATATGCTTAATTTCGTTGATACCGTGGCCGCGCAAGGCTGTAAGCATTTCATTGTGCATGCGCGCATCGCTATTCTGGCGGGCCTTAGCCCCAAGGAAAATCGCGAAGTGCCGCCGCTGCGCTATACCGATGTATATCGCCTAAAGCAGGACCGGCCGGACCTCTGCATTGAAATTAATGGCGGCATTAAAACGGTGGATGAAATTGTGGGGCATTGGCAGCATACCGATGGCGTCATGATTGGCCGTGAGGCCTATCACAACCCTTACTTGCTCACGCAAGCACAAACACTCTGGGGCGCCACGGATTTACCCTCGCGGGCCGATATTCTTCAGGCTTATTTACCCTTTGTGGAAAAAGAACTGGTCAGTGGTGTTCCTTTGAATCAAATCACACGGCATATTCTAGGTCTGTTCTTGGGCATGCCCGGGGGCCGACGCTTTCGCCAAGTCCTGAGCACCCGTGCGCATCTTCCCGGTGCTGGTTTAGAGGTCTTGCGGGATGCGGCGGCGCAAACTGAGCAAATCATTTAACGCGAGTCCGTGCATGAATCCGCTACAACAATTACACGCGTGCACCATCGTGGTTGCCGACACCGGTGACATCGACAGCATTCGCCGCCTGAAGCCCGTGGATGCCACCACCAACCCGTCACTGATTCTCAAGGCCGCAAGCGACCCGGCCTATGCCGACATCCTGACGCAAGGCATCGCCAGTGCCAGCAAGCTCGCGCCCAGTCAGCGTATGACTGCCGCTATTGAGGCGGTGTCGGTCGGCTTTGGTGTGGAGATTCTGAAACACATTCCCGGCCTGATCTCGACCGAAGTAGATGCTCGTTTGTCTTTCGATGTGCCCGCCACGTTGGCGCAAGCGCGTCGCTTGATTCAACGCTACCGTGGGGCCGGCGTGCCGCGTGAGCGTGTGCTGGTCAAAATTGCCAGTACCTGGGAAGGCATTCAAGCCGCTCGGCAGCTCGAGCAAGAAGGCATTCACACCAACCTCACCCTGCTTTTTAACTTTGCCCAAGCGCAAGCGGCTGCCGAAGCCGAAGCTACTCTGATTTCGCCGTTTGTGGGGCGCATTTTGGATTGGTACAAGGCCAAGACCGGCGAAAACTACAGCGCGGAAACAGACCCTGGCGTGGTTTCGGTACGCGAGATTTTTATCTATTACAAAGCCTGTGGGCATAAGACCGTGGTCATGGGTGCAAGCTTTCGCAACACGGGCGAGATTCGTGCGCTGGCTGGCTGCGACAAGCTCACCATTGGCCCCGCCCTGCTCGATGCCCTGGCGCTGGAAACCGAGGCCCTCAGCCCACAGCTCAATGCCAGTGCGCTGGCCGAGCAGCCACGTCGCCCCGCACTCAACGAAGCTGCGTTCCGCTGGCAGTTAAATCAAGACGCCATGGCCACAGAAAAGCTGTCAGAAGGGATACGCTTATTTGCTGCAGACTTGGTCAAACTGGAAGCCCTGATGGCCCCACGCTTAACCTGAATACGGGCTTAATGACGTTGACGCTGCTCATTCTCAAGCGCGTCAACCAAGCTGCGGAAAGACACTTGATTGCTCTCGTTCAAGCTCATTAATGTGCGATGCGCATCAATCACACTCTGGGTAACTTCATCTTCGCTTAAGCACTCCACCGGCAACTCGGCCAGCTTGTCGCGAATGGCTGCCGTGGTATGCAGAATGCGAAAGACTTGATCAAAACCCATGCTTTCCAAGATCCGCTCAATGTCCGGATTAATGCAAAGAATGACAGGCTTACCCAGCTTGCGCGTTTGCAGGGCAACCGCAATTTGCGCCAGCAGGCCTAGGGCCGTTGAGTCAATGGCTTCGGTTTCGGTGAGATCAATTAGCACGGCACGCAGGCCGGCGTCATGCAGCAAATGATCTTCTACAAAACTTTCCAGCGAGGTACACAACGGAACGCGCACGTCGCCCCGAAGCTTTAAAACGTAGGTGCCGTTATGAACGGCATATTGCATTTTGCAGGCGTCCATTTTTACTCGTCACGCTGAATCATAAGCAACGCAATATCGTCCGGGACGTCACGTACCGATGGCAGACCAAGGCGCTCGATAAGGACATCAAGCTGACCGTTGGCGGCCGTTACTTCCGCTCGCAAAAGTGCCTCCTTGGCGACTAAGTCACTGGCGGAAAGAATCTCTAGGATACCATCGGAAGCGGCGACAAGCGAAAAGCGATGCTGCAAATCCACCACATGTTCTTCATATTTTGCGTCTTGAAACAGGCCCAAGGGCAAGCCAGATCCGGCTAACTGTATGACTTCATTGCCATTGCATAAAATGGGAGGCGGATAATGCGCGCCAACGGCGTAGGTTAGTTTTTGCACATTGGTATCAATAACCCCACAAAAAACCGTGAGGTGCTTACCCGTATCGAGGGCGCGCAACTCTTCATTCATCGCGGCCATGATGCGTGCGGGCGACAACAAAGACACGGACGTTCGCTTTTCAAAGTGGCGTCGTATGCGATTCGTTAAGGTTTTCAGGAAGACGGTAACGAAGGCACTGGAGGCACCATGCCCCGACACATCCGCCAAATAGAAGGCGGTTCGGCCCGCGCCCAAACTAAAGTAATCGACAAAGTCGCCAGACAAATACAGCGAGGGCAAGGTGAAGTGACTCAGTCGCAAACCGTTGGTTTCATGCGGACTGGGCGGCAACATACGACTTTGCACTTTGCGCCCTGCGCGCTGATCCATTTCCAGCAGTTTTAAGCTGTGAGCCAGTCGCTCATTGGTTTGCTCAAGCTCCAACCGGACGCGTTGATTTTCTTGTCGCAAACTAAAGCGCTCAACGGCTCGATGCACAGACACCCGCAGAATATCGTCGTTCAATAGCGACTTAATGAGAAAGTCACTGGCACCTTCTTGCAGTGCATTAACGGCTTCATTTAGGGAGGCAGATTCGGTGATAACAATCACTGCGGATTCGGGCAATTCATGCAGCAAGGCTCGCAGTAATTGCGAGCCATTCGCCAGGGCTAACACAAGGTCGCCAATGATCAGCGAAGGCTGCAAGTTCCGAGCTAAGGCAAAGCCCGCATCGGCATCCGCCGCACTGACCACCGAGAAGCCATCCAGCTGCAGCCAGCCTGAGATGCGCTTGCGTTGGTCAGCGTCCGCGTCGATCACCAGGATAGTACCTGGCGATGTGCGACTCATGGTTAGAAGGGACCCGAAGCAGCATCACTGCTGAGTGAATCATCCAGAAATTCATCTTTCGTTAAAACACCATCGGCAATGGCAAATTCACGCTGCTGTAGGTAGTAGTCGCGAATAAACAGATAGCGATCGCCCTCAATAGCTTTTTCAGCATTGAGCAAGTCCGCACGCGTATCGGTCACATCCAGTGCAGTCATAACAAAGCGCGCTGTTTGTTCTGCGTAGCGGCGCGGATCGCAGCTCATATCAGCCACTCGCCCACCCGTGTCGCGCACGGTGCTAGGACCCAACAAAGGCAGCATCACATAAGGGCCGGGCTTAACGCCCCACACGGCCAGCGTTTGCCCAAAATCTTCTTTCTGGCGCGGCAAGTCCATGTGTTGCGCCACATCCAAAATACCCGCCAGGCCAAACGTGCTGTTAAACATCAGGCGAGCGGTTTGCCCGGCGGCATCGTGCGGTTTGCCTTGCAGCAGCTGGTTCACAATGGTGATGGGCGTAGCCAAGTTATTAAAGACTCGGGTAATAGCGTCATCGACCACGGCAGGCATTAAGAATTGGTAGGTTTTTGCAACAGGCTTAGCGACATAACGATCAACAGATTCGTTAAAGCTAAACACGCCTCGATTAAACGACTCCCAAGGGTCGGCAGGATCATGTGTCGCCGCCGCTGCGCCGGATACGCTGGTGAACGCCCAAAGCGCGACTATCCCTGTGAATTTCGTGATGGCCTTCATGTGCATCTCCCTACCCTTAAAAGCTGTCATTAACAGCGGCGAACAACCACGCTACCAATGGAATAGCCTGCTCCAAACGAGCAAATCACACCCACATCGCCAGCGGCTAGATCGCGGCGGTACTTGTGAAAGGCAATGATAGAACCCGCCGAGCTGGTGTTGGCGTATTCATCCAGAATGACCGGTGCATCATCACGACTAAACTCGCGCCCCAGTACACGCTTGGCAATGAGCTCATTCATGCTCAAATTTGCCTGATGCAGCCACAGCCGTTTCAGGTCATTCACGTTCAGGTTCAGTGACGTACTGTGCGCCACAATTTGTTCCGCCACCATCGGACAGACTTCTTTGAACACTTTTCGGCCTTCCTGACGGAACAGCTTATCTCGCGTGCCCACACCAGACTCATCACAGCGATTTAAAAAGCCAAAATTATTGCGGATGGCATTAGAGAACTGCGTGACCAGACGAGTCCCCAGCACCTCATACGCGCCGTCTACCGTGCAGGTTTCCGCCGCTTCCACGACCATGGTGGTGGCCACATCGCCGAAAATAAAATGGCAATCGCGATCGCGGAACTCAAGGTGGGCGGAGGTAATTTCTGGGCTAATGACCAGCACACAGCGTGCTGATCCCGAGCGAATGGCATCCACCGCATTCTGCAAGCCAAAGGTGGCTGACGAACAGGCCACGTTCATGTCGTAAGCAAAGCCGCCGCAACCCAGTGCTTGCTGAACCTCAATGGCCACGGCCGGATAGGCGCGCTGCATGTTTGAGCAAGCCACGATAATGGCGTCGACATCCGCCGGCGTTTTACCCGCTTGAGCCAAGGCTTCACGCGCGGACAGAACGGCAATTTCTGCTTGGATACCGAGCTCATCGTCGGCACGTTCAGGAATGTGCGGAAACATGCGATTCGGATCAATCACACCCGATTTATTCATGACATAGCGCGACTTAATGCCCGATGCCTTTTGAATAAACTCGGAGCTGGATTCGGCGAGCGGGCTCACAGTGCCCTGAGCAATAGCGTCGGCATTCGCCTCGTTAAAACGCTGTACATAGGCATTAAAGGCAACCACCAGCTCATCATTACTGATGGATTCACTGGGGGTATACAAACCCGTTCCGCTAATCACCACACGTTGCATAAAAACCTCACATCATGAGTTGCGACCACAGCCGATCTAAGCGCTCGGCAGATACCGGGACGGCGGTCTTTAAAGGCTGCGAGAACACGGAGATACGATACTCCTCTAGCAACCATCGATACGATGCCAAAGGCGCAATATCTTGCCCTCGGCGAATTTTATCTTCATACGCTTGGCGCAATAGTAGCTCGCGCCGCTGCAACTCTGCGCTGCCCTTATCATCGCGCAGCAGATTGTTACTGAGCTTATCCAAGCGCAATAACATGGCCTTTAAATAGCGCGGGAACTGTTGCCAACGCTCAGCCGGAAAACTACGCAAACACTGGGCTAAGTTCAATGCCGCCAACTGCCCTTCCAAATCCGTTCGCGCTAAGGCAAAAACCGGCTGCTGCAATGCAGCACAGCGCTGCCGAACTTGATGCGCCAAACTGTAAATCTGCGCCACCACCACAGCCAACTTCAAACCTTCCGGCACCAGGCGCGGTCGCACCTTTTGCAAGGCCGCATCAAACTGTGACTGAGTGTAAACCAGCGCAGGTTCAGTGACCAAGATTGCCGTCACCACCGCGCGTCCGAAATCGACGGCGAGTTGTTCTTTTTTCAGCCACTGTGCGGACTGCAAGAGCAAGCCGGGCTGATCGGCAAGGGCTTTCGTTAATGACTTCATTTCCGCCACACAGAGCGAGCGCAACAACTCCGCCACACCCTCACGGTGCAGCTGCTCCGCTTCCTCTTGGCGGGCCATCAAGCGCAGCGCCAGGCCCTGCTCCGTCAGTTGCAAGGCGGGATAGGCACGACTCGGTAGTCCGCGTTGTTGCGTTTCAATTAACGTGGGCATATCACCGAAATCCCAACGCGTAATGCCACTGCGCTCCCACTGCTGACGGGTGGGCTGATCGGCCACCGCTTGCGCTTGCGGATGCTGACTGAGCTGGACGCGCAAACGACCTAAGTCCCGACCTTTGGCCAGCACCTGATCGCGCTCACCAAGCACACGAATTTGCATTCTGAAATGCGGGTCCAGCATGTCCACCGCCCAGTCTGCGGATTGAATTACCACACCCCGCCGCGTCAATGCCTGCGACAGCACCGGCAGCAACTGACCTTCACCAAAGCGAATTTGATCCAGCACCATTGCCACCGTGTCGGGCAAGGGCACCATTTGGCGACGCAGGGCTTTAGGCAGAGCACGTAACAGCGCATCAATTTTGTCGGCGATCAGGCCCGGCACCAACCAGTCCAGTTTTTGCGCCTCGATATCTTGCAGCAGGCCCAGCGGCACGGTGACGGTCACACCATCATCGTCATGGCCAGGCTCAAACACATAGCTCAGGGGCAGCTCATGGCCGGCCAACCGCAGGCTGTCGGGGAACAAATGGGCGGGATGTTCGGCAGACTTCGCCAGCACATCGTCTTCTTGCATGAAAAGCAGGCGCGGCTCGTCTTTTTCGCCGCGATGACGCCAGTCTTCAAACGTTTTCAGGCTGGCGATATCGTCGGGTAAGCGGGCGTCGTAGAACTGAAATAGCGTTTCTTCATCCACCAATAAGTCGCGGCGGCGGGCCTTGTCTTCGAGCTGCTGAACCTCAGCGACGAGGCCTTGGTTGTGCTTCAGGAATGGCGCCTTAAGGTCGCAATCTCCTGCCACCAAAGCGGAGCGGATAAAAATTTCACGGCAAATGCTACGGTCTATTTTTTCGTAATTGACCTTACGCTTGGCATGCAAGATCAAACCGAACAGGGAGGTTTGCTCATAGGCCATGACCCGACCCTGGCGACGCTCCCAATGCGGCTCGGCATAGCTGCGCTTAAGCAGATTGCCCGCCAAATGTTCAATCCATTCCGGCTCAACTCGCGCAGTCAGGCGCAGATACACACGCTGCAGCTCCACCAATTCCGCGGCCATGATCCACGGCGGACCTTTGCGTGCCAGTACCGAGCCGGGAAAGATCATCGCCTTCAAATTACGCGGGGCCAGATACTCGCGATCCTCGCCCTTTTGTGCGATCTGCGATAACAGCCCCGTCAGCAAGGCGCGATGGACGGCCTCATAGGGCGCGGGCTCGCGATTGATGGGCAGCTTCAACATCACCACCATTTGCACGAGCTGCCGATACGTCTCTCGCCATTCGCGCAGGCGCAGCCAAGACAGGAAATGTTTGCGCGCAAACTCGCGACGCTCGCGCTCGGTCAGGGTCTCTTTTTGCGTCTGCAAAACCTGCCATAGCTTCACAAAAAAGAGAAAATCCGAATCCGGATCACGAAATTGCGCATGACGCTCATCGGCTGCTTGCTGCTTATCATGCGGACGATCACGCGGGTCTTGCACCGACATGGCCGCCACAATAATTAGCACCTCCTGCAAGGCACCTAATGGGGCTGCAGCCACCACCATGCGAGCTAAGCGGGGGTCCAGCGGCAGACGCGCGAGCTGACGGCCAATCGGCGTGATGCGGCGCTGCCTATCCACGGCGCCCAGTTCATCAAGCAAGCGGTAGCCATCGTTGATTAGGCGGGAGTCTGGCTCATCCAAAAAGGGAAAGCGCTCTAGCTCGCCAAGCCCCAGTGTTTGCATCTGCAAGATCACTGCCGCCAAATTGGTGCGGTGAATTTCGGGGTCGGTAAACTCGTCGCGGGCTAGGAAATCCGCTTCGCTGTAGAGACGAATGCACAGCCCCGGCGCGATACGGCCACAGCGACCCGCGCGTTGGTTGGCGCTAGCACGGGAAATCGCTTCAATGGGCAGGCGCTGCACTTTAGAACGATAGGAGTAGCGACTGAGACGCGCAAAACCAGGATCGATGACGAAGTGAATATTGGGCACCGTGAGCGAGGTTTCCGCAACATTGGTGGCAATCACGATGCGCCGGCCTGTGCCCCGCGCAAACACTTTCTGCTGTTCGCTCACAGACAGTCGTGAATACAGCGGCAAAATCTCGGTGTGTGGCGGGCCGTACTTACGCAAGGTATCTGCTAGCACACGAATTTCGCGTTCGCTGCTCGAAAATATCAGAATGTCGCCACGGCCGACCTTACCCTGCTTTCGCTCGTGTTGAAGGCGCTCGTAGTGAAGGCACTCCTCCACCGCTGCCACCACCGCACGCGGGATGGCCTCCTCGATGTCATCAAAGCCTTCGTCTTCGCTACTCGCCGCCGCCTCAAGCGCTATCGGGCGATACAGCATCTCCACCGGGTAGCTGCGCCCCTGCACGACAAACACCGGGGCATCGGCAAAGTGTTTGCTGAAGCGCTGCACATCGATGGTGGCCGAGGTCACGATCACTTTGAGATCAGGCCGCTTGGGCAACAGCGTGCGCAGATAGCCGAGCAGAAAGTCGATGTTCAGACTGCGCTCGTGGGCTTCGTCGATGATCAGGGTGTCATAGGCTTTGAGCAGACGGTCACTAGCCAGCTCGGCCAGCAAAACGCCATCGGTCATCAACTTGAGGTAGGTAGTTTCAGCCGTTTGATCGGTAAAGCGCACCTTATAGCCAACGCCGGCACCGAGGGTTGTGCCCAGTTCTTCGGCAATGCGCGTGGCCACTGTGCGTGCCGCGATTCGGCGCGGCTGGGTATGGCCGATCAAGCCGTGGCGACCACGACCGGCCGCCAGACAGATTTTAGGCAGTTGCGTGGTTTTACCGGAGCCGGTTTCACCAGCCACGATCACCACCTGATGCTGCGCAATGGCAGCGATCAGTTCATCGCGTACCGCCAGTACCGGCAAATCGGCCGACCAGTCAATCTCGGTCGGAACCTGCGCGGCACCTTGGTACGCTTTAACCACGAGCCTCAGGCGCCGCGCAGCTCGCGACGCAGAATTTTGCCGACGTTAGTCTTAGGCAAATCTGCGCGGAACACGATAGTGCGCGGGACTTTGTAGCCCGTCAGGTTGGCACGAAGATGTGCCATCAGGGCTTCTGAAGTTAGCGCCGGGTCTTTCTTGACCACGAACAGCTTGACCACTTCACCGGACTTCTCATCGGGCACACCCACCGCTGCACTCTCCAAGACGCCGGAATGCAGCGCAGCCACATCTTCAATTTCATTGGGGTAGACGTTAAAGCCAGACACCAAAATCATGTCTTTCTTACGGTCTACGATACGCAAATAGCCATCGGGCTGAATCACCGCGATATCGCCGGTTTTTAGCCAACCGTCGGCATCAATCGTTTCGGCTGTTGCATCGGGACGTTGCCAGTAGCCTTTCATGACCTGTGGACCGCGTACGCAGAGCTCGCCAGCATCGCCAATAGCGGCCACTTCACCGTCTTCGGAAATGGTTTTCAGCTCGGTGTTAGGTACGGGCATACCAATGGTGCCAAGACGAATGGCATCCAACGGGTTCATGGTCACCACCGGTGAGGTCTCGGTCATGCCAAAGCCTTCACAAATTCGACAGCCAGTCAGCGCTTCCCACTCTTCCGCTGGTTTCATTTGCATGGCCATACCGCCCGCCACGGTCAGCTTCAAGGTCGAGAAGTCGAGCTGACGGAATTCCGGGTTATTCAGTAGCGCCACAAACAGCGTGTTCAGACCCGCCATAGCGGTGAATGGCCAACGCGCCAGTTCCTTCACAAACGAGGGGATATCGCGTGGGTTGGTGATGAGAATGGAATGACCACCCAGCTCCATCATGCCCAAACAGCACACGGTGAAAGCAAAGATGTGATACAGCGGCAGCGGAGCAATCATGATCTCCTTGCCGGGATTAAAACTGGAGGTCAGCACGGCACGCATCTGCAGCAAGTTGGCCACCAGATTGGCCTGCGTCAGCATGGCGCCCTTGGAAACGCCCGTGGTGCCGCCGGTGTACTGCAGCACAGCAATATCGGTTGCCTGTGCGGTGTGATCCACACAGGGGCGGCGCTTGCCGAGCTTCATCGCTTGAATGAACGGAATAGCGGTAGGCAGTGAGAATGCGGGAACCATCTTCTTCACATGCTTTACCAAGGCATTAATGACCTGACGCTTAGGCGTCGGCATCATATCGGCCAGCTCTGTCAGGAACAGGTATTTGATGCCCGTTTGCGGCAGTACTTCCTGCACCAAATCACCAAAGTTGGCCAGGGCAACCAGGGCCTTCGCACCGGAGTCATTGAACTGGTGCAACATTTCGCGGGCGGTGTAGAGCGGGTTGGTATTCACCACCACTAAACCAGCGCGCATCGCACCAAAGACCACCACCGGGTATTGCAGCAGGTTCGGCATTTGCACAGCAATGCGGTCGCCCGGTTTCAGATCCGTATGATTTTGAATATAGGACGCAAACGCATTGCTTAAACGATCCAAGTCGTTATAGCTCATGGTTCGGCTGGCAAAGGCCACACTATTGGTAAATGCCGGCGCGTCGCCAAAACGATGGCAGGCCTCATGGAACACTTCCAACACCGAGTGGTAAGCCGCTGTATCAATTTGATACGGTACAGAAGCTGGGTATTTATCTTTCCAAAATTCAGCAGACATAGGGCACGCTCACGTCGTTTTTATTGTTGGTGGTTCAGGGTAAAGGTAATGCCACGCTGGGCGTCAACATCCATTGTTCAGCGGCTTGGCGCTCAGCCATGTCATCAGGCCAGGGCAAGTAACAGGTATCCATTGGCGCCGCACTAAGCTGACAGCGGGTCGCCAGCCATTCATCGCGACGGAAAGCATACACTGAGATAGTGTCGCCGACAGCTCGTTGCTGCAGTCGTTTGTCCCAAGTTGAGTGATTTACACGCAAACCGTCGATAGCCACAACAATATCGCCAGCGGATAGGCCTGCTTGCTCGGCTGGACTGCCGGATTGCACAAAGGTCAGCTGCACACCGCCCTCACTGGCCTGCGTTTTCACGCCCAGCCAAGGTCGGGGTGCAGACCCGGTGCCGGGCCGTCCGCCGGCATCGCCTGCCCCTTCGCTTGCGCGCAGTGTCGGCTTTAACCCAAGGTCACTGAGCAGGCCCTGCCAAGGCAACTCTTCCGTGGCGTGCAGGGCCTTGTCGAGCAAGTCATTCATGGCGGGACCGGCAATCTCAACCAATATGTCGCGAATATCCTGCTCCACAATTCCGGTTTGCGTTAACGCAAAGCGTCGCCAAAGACGGCGCATCAGCGTATCCAAGCTGTGCTGCTGATGCGTCAGGGCGCGCAGGGTTAAATCGAGACACAAGGCCAGCAACGCCCCTTTGATGTAATAACTAACGACGCTATTGGGTGAGTTCTCATCACTTTTATAGTACTTCGTCCACGCATCGAAGCTGGACTGAGCCAGCGTTTGGTGCTCCCGTCCCGGCGTGCGGATATGACGCGTAATATGCTGAGCTAAGAGTTCTAAGTAGCTGCTGGGACTAATAAGACCGGTACGCACCAGAAACAGATCGTCGTAGTACGAGGTCACGCCTTCAAAGAACCAAAGCAAGTCGGTATGTACTTCTCGCCGCAGGTCATAGGGCATAAACGCCTGAGGCTTGAGCTGCTTCACATTCCAACTGTGGAAGTACTCGTGACTGCATAGCCCCAACAAGGCGCGATAACGATCGCTGGGTTTGCTCTCGGACTCGCCCAACGCCGGCAGGTCGTCGCGACTGCAAAGCAAGCTGGTGGAGCTGCGGTGCTCTAGGCCGCCATAACCCTGCCCCACCACCATGATTTGAAAAAGATAGGACTGAAACGGGGCGGGCGCACCAAAGAAAGCGATTTGCGCCTCGCAAATAACCCGCAAATCACGGACTAGCCGAGGCACATCGGCATGAAACTGTCCGGTAATGGCAATGGCATGCGGAACGCCCGCCGCTTCAAACTCGGCATAGGTGAAGCGCCCCATTTCAACCGGATGGTCAATCAAGGCGTCATAGTTTTCAGCGCCATACAGACCAAAGCCCAACGACTCAGCGCTTAGCCTGGGCAAAGTCGTGGCGACTTGCCAATCGCTCACCCCTTCTGGACAGCACAGCGCCACACTCACCGGATCGGCCTCTTGGCCGGCCACGGCCAAGAACAATGAGGTGCCATTGAAATAGCCGTGATGCTGGTCCAAGTGCGCGGATCGTACCGACAAATCCCAAGCATAGACCTCGTAATGCACGGTTAATGGCCCTGTAACCGGCGCACATTGCCATGACGATTTATCTAAGGCACGGCAGGTTACCGACTGTCCATTCGCATCGCAGGCATTCAATTTCGTGATGTTGCGAGCAAAGTCGCGAATCATGTAGCTTCCGGGTATCCAATCAGGCAGCCAGAGACATTGGCCTTGTGGGTCCGGTTGTGCGATGGTCAGCGTGACTTGAAACCGATGCGACGCGGGTACGGCGCTGGCAACCCGGTAATGAATAGCCGCTTGCATACCGGCTTAGCTCCTACTAAAAAGACGATACTTACTGAGGTCGGGCAGCATAATGAATATCGCACCTGCTGAACATATTACCGAAACCGATGCCCAAGGCGTTGAGTTCTTGCTGGCCGAAGATGGTCACGCCATTCCCTTGCGACACTGGCCCGTCGCGCACCCCAAAGCGCTAATTCATATCGCGCATGGTATGTCTGAGCACAGCGGGTTATACGCGGATGCAGCAGCAGCATTTAATGCAGCCGGTTATGCCGTGATGGCCCATGACCATCGCTGTCATGGACTCTCAGTGCCCATCGACAAGTTGGGGCAAGTCAGTGAGCACCAGCATTGGGAAGCCGTCTGCGCTGATATGCGTAGCGTGAATGTCCATGGCAAATCAGTCTATCCAGATGTGCCTTGGATTCTGATTGGCCACTCCATGGGCTCATTCATTAGCCTGTCTTTCGCAGAGCGTCACTCCCAACATATTGATTTACTCGTACTCCAGGGCACGAATTACGAAGCGCCTTGGTTCACGTGGGCAGCGCACTGGTTTGCTGCGTTTGAGTGCTGGCGCCAAGGCATTAACGCCCGCAGCCCCATAATTCATGCGCTCACCTTTGGCAAATTTGCGCGCGCCTTTAAACCGGGCTCCGACTACGACTGGCTCTCGCGAGACACGCAGTTTGTGCAACGTTACTTGGATGACCCACGCTGTGGGGTGACCTGTACCAACGGCTTCTGGCGTGATCTGCTGGAAGGTTTAAGCCGAACCCAACGCATGAGCAATTTGCGTAAGATCCGTAAGGACCTGCCGATTTATTCGTTTGCCGGCGCCAAAGACCCCGTGGGTAAAGAAGGCGTCACCGTCGCCACGTTGGATGACAAGCTAGAAACCGCAGGCATGCGTGATGTCACCCTGAAAATCTATGAAGATGCCCGCCACGACCTTTTCCACGAGACCAATCGTGCCGAAGTCCTCAGCGACCTCATTCAGTGGCTGGATGACACCCTAGTGCGTGTCGCTCAACCCGCTTGCACTCTGAAGCCCGCACAAGAGCCTGCCGCCTGGCTGGCCGGCTCCGCCTAACCCGAATAATGGACCGAACCATGACGTTACAACGCTCACTTTTTGCTTTCTTCGCCCTACTCACTTCGCTGCTGATGACCAGCTGCGGCTACAACACATTGCAGGCGCAGGACGAAGCCATTAAGGCCAGCTGGGCCGAGGTGCTTAACCAATACCAACGGCGCAGCGATTTAGTGCCCAACTTGGTGAATACGGTGAAGGGCTACGCGTCGCATGAAAAAGAGGTTCTGATTCAGGTTACCGAGGCGCGCGCCAAAGTTGGCAGCATTCAAATGGATGCAGACAGCGTCAATGACCCGGCCGCACTGAAACGCTTTAGCGAAGCCCAAGGCGGGCTCACCTCGTCGTTGTCCCGGCTTTTGCTGGTTACCGAGAACTACCCGCAGCTGAAGTCCGATGCCTTATTCCGCGATTTACAGGCGCAACTAGAAGGCACTGAAAACCGCATTACGGTGGCGCGTAACCGCTACATTCAAGCCGTGCAGAGCTATAACACCACGGTTCGCTCCTTCCCCAGCAACCTCACCGCTATGGTGGTTGGCTTGCAGGTTAAGCCGAGCTTTACGGTTGAAAATGAAAAGGCCGTTAGCACCGCACCTGCCGTGAACTTCGGTCAGTAAGTGCGGGTTTTCGGCGCTGTTCTGCTCAGGCTGAGCTTGGGCCTGATATTAAGTATCAGCTCAGCGCTGAGCATGGCGGCAGCCGAACTTTCGCCTGCCAGCACTAGCTCAGAAACCCCTGTTCCCGCCTTGCAGCAGCGGGTCACTGACCTGACCCAAACGCTCAGCGCCAGCGACCTGCAAACACTGGAGCAGCGACTAGCCACCTTCGAGCAAGAAAAGGGCAGCCAGCTTGCGGTGCTCATGGTCGCTACTACTGGAGCTGAGGGCATTGAACCCTTTGCGATTCGCGTCGCAGAGCAATGGAAACTAGGCCGCAAAGGTATCGACGACGGCCTCATCCTCGTCATTGCTAAAGATGACCGTCGTTTACGCATCGAAGTGGGCTATGGTCTAGAAGGGGTGATTCCAGACGCCATTGCCAAGCGCGTGATCAGTGAAACCATAGTGCCTCGCCTGAAAGCGGGCGACTATGCCGGTGGTATTGATGCCGGCATGACACAGCTCATGGCGCTGATTGACGGCGAGCCACTCCCTCCTCCCTCACGTCAGGCTTCACAGTCCTCAGAAAATAACCCGCTGGGCATGGCACTGATGGCTGCGATGGTGGTCGGGCAAATTTTACGCAGCCTACTGGGGCCTGTTTTAGCCGGCGGCATCATCGGGCTGGGCTTGTTTGGGCTGACCTGGCTCATCACGGGTGCGCTGGGCATGGCCCTCATGCTTGGCTTGGGCGGATTTTTTGTCACGCTGCTGGGCATTATGGGCTTA
>Ga0255139_1000152_pt1 | contig 24283 bp, 9 predicted proteins | sample Law_Colum_RepB_8_FD_188549 | JGI IMG/M metagenome (GOLD analysis project Ga0255139, IMG submission 188549) | Freshwater microbial communities from St. Lawrence River, New York, United States - Law_Colum_RepB_8d | ecosystem: Environmental > Aquatic > Freshwater > River | place: USA: New York...
GGCTACAAATTGATGAGCCGATTCTGTCGCTGGATTTGCCGCTGGCATGGCAGGCGGCCATTGAGTCCGCTTTCAACCGACTGCAGACGCGGCGCATCAATCTGCTGCTGGCGACCTACTTTGCGCCACTAGCCGATAACCTCTGGCTGGCCACACGCCTGCCTGTCGCCGGCTTGCACATTGATGTGACGCGCAGCGGCGATGAGTGGCGTCAGGTGCTGGACAACCTGAGTGAGTACAAAGTGCTGTCGCTGGGCCTGATCGATGCCCGCAACATCTGGCGTGCCGATCTGGCGCGGTTGAGCGAGATTGCCCGCACCGCCCATGCCCGTCTCGGTGACCGCCTGTGGATTGCCAGCTCGGCATCGCTGCAACACGCACCGGTGGATCTTGCGGGCGAAACGGAACTCGCGCCGGGCACTCGCCAGTGGCTCGCCTTTGCCGTGCAAAAGCTTAGCGAAGTGAACCTGATCAAACGCGCCGTGCTTGAGCCACAGGCTGCGGAAGTGGTGGCTGCTCTTCAGGCCTCCAGTGACGCACTGCAAGACCGTGCCGATACCGCTTGGCGCGTGAATCCTGCGGTCAGTCAGCGAATAGCCACACTCACGCCGCAAAATGCCGAGCGCGTCCCTTTTGCGTTACGTGCGCCGTTGCAGCAAGACAAGCTCAAGCTGCCGCTGCTGCCGACCACCACCATCGGTTCCTTTCCGCAGACAGCGGAAATCCGTCACGCCAGAGCCGCCTACAAGGCCGGCCACCTCGGCGCATCCGAATACGCTCACGCCATGCGCGCCTTCATCGCCGAATCGGTGCAGGTGCAGGAGGATCTGGGACTGGATGTGCTGGTGCACGGCGAGCCCGAACGCAACGACATGGTCGAATACTTTGGCGAGCTGCTCGACGGCTTCCTGTTCACCCGCAACGGCTGGGTACAAAGCTACGGCAGCCGCTGTGTGAAGCCCCCCATCATCGCCGGCGATGTCAGTCGCCCGGAAGCCATGACCGTGGCCTGGGCCAAGTTCGCGCAATCGCTGACGAAACGCCCCATGAAAGGCATGCTCACGGGTCCCGTCACGATCTTGTGCTGGTCATTCCTACGCGACGATGTGTCCCGAGAAACCATTGCCCAGCAAATTGCTTTGGCGATTCGCGATGAAGTCTGCGATCTGGAAAAGGCCGGCATTAGCATCATCCAGATAGATGAGCCGGCCTTCCGTGAAGGACTGCCGCTGCGCAAATCAGCGCAGGCGGACTACTGGCGCTGGGCCGTCAACGCCTTCCGCCTCAGCGCCAGCGGTGTTCGAGACGAAACGCAAATTCATACCCACATGTGCTATTCGGAATTCAACGATTGCATCGCGCAAATTGCCGCCATGGATGCCGATGTCATCACCATTGAAACCGCCCGCTCAGCGATGGAGCTGCTCACGGTATTCAACGAGTTTGAGTACCCGAACGCGATCGGCCCCGGGGTTTATGACATTCATTCCCCGCGCGTGCCGCAGGCGGATGCCATGGCACATTTGCTGAGCGAAGCGCTCAAGCGCATCCCGGCCGAACGGCTCTGGGTCAATCCGGATTGTGGTTTGAAAACGCGTGGTTGGCCTGAAGTGAAAGCAGCGCTGGCGGAGATGGTCAGCGCGACTCAGCGCATGCGCGCAGAGCTGTTGGTTGAAGCCTGAGCTCTTAGGCCTCGTGCAGAAAACCACTGAGCGCACGCGCAAACCGTAGCGGCTCATCCGTTAAGGGCACATGACCTGAGCGCTCAAATCGCAAGACACGCGAGCGCGGATGAGCTGAAGCCACCAAGGCTTGTCCCGCTTCGGTATACAGTGGCGAATGCACACCGGTGATTACGGTCACCGGAACGGCATCGCGCCCTAAACTACTCCGGTAGTCATGGCCACCTGACGAATACGCAGCAAGATACGCACGCATATCGTCAAGCCTGGCTACGGGTAGCGGCACGTGCTGTAGCAGCGAACGGGGCAGACGCATGATCCCACGCAGCAATGGTAACAAGACCTTGGCACCCGCCATCAGCGCCAGCACTTCAGACAGCGTGTCACTCGCTTCTATCCTTGCTGCCAAGGGTAGATCCGCAAAGCGCTGGCAATTCGGATAGCGATCAATCACAGAAAGGATTTCGCGCAACTTTTCAAACAGTTCCTGCTGACGCGAGCCAAACAAACCATGCGACCAATCCTCGCGATTGCCAACACAGGGCGACTGATCAATGTGCATATAGCGCTTTACGTCGGCGAAACCACCCTCACGCTGCAAGTGCAGCGACGTGGTGCAGCCCAATGAAATACCCACGAGGAGGAAATTACGCAGCCCAAAATGGGCAATGACATCCTGCACATCTTCCGTGTGTGACTGAAAGACATCACCGGGCTTCAACGCGACGCCAGCCGAGCCTCCGGCCCCGCGAAAATCCACGAGGTAGAAGCGGAAACGTGCGAGATGGGGCAGGATGAACGGCAGCCAACTGTTGGCGCTCATCCCCAAACCCGGCAGCATCAGTACCGGCTGCCCGCGCCCTAGAACGCGAACATGCAGCGCGGCACCGTCCCGCATAGCAACAAAGGCCACCAAGCGTTACTTCATGCGCTTGGAGCTCATCGACACCAATTTTTGATAGGCCGATGGGAAGAAGCGAACCATCAGATCGATGGCCACGGCATCCTTACCGATCAGTACGCGACGATCGTTCTTTTCCACGCCACGGATGATCACTGCAGCTGCTTCATCGGCCGTGGTAGTGAACAGTTTTTCGAATTTCTCGGTGCTGTTCGTGCTCAGGCCCAACTTATTGACCGAGTCATCCATACGCGCTGCTTTCGCGATGTTGGTCTTGATGCCGCCTGGGTGAACGCTGGTGGCACTGACATTGGCTTTTTGCATTTCCAATTCTTGACGCAGGGCCTCGGTGAAGCCACGCACAGCAAATTTGGACGCGTTATAGGCGCTCTGCGAAGGCACGGCCATCAAGCCGAAAACGCTAGAGGTGTTGATGATGTGGCCTTCGCCAGCATCTTTCAGGTACGGCAGGAAGGCCTTAGTCCCGTGCACCACGCCCCAGAAATTGATGTTCATGATCCATTCCAGATCTTCGTAGCTGCCGCCATCGACGGCGCTGCCCAAGGCCACACCGGCATTGTTGAAGATCAGGTTAACCTTACCGTGGTCGCGGGCGACCTGGTCGGCCCAAGCAAACACGGCATCTTTATTAGACACATCGAGCTTTTGCGAGGTGACTTTAACGCCCGTGCCATTCAGCAGTTTTACGGTCTCTGCCAAGCCAGTTTCGTTGATGTCGCTGAGTGCAACATGGCAGCCGCGGCTGGCCAGCAAAACAGCTAAAGAACGACCCATACCCGAGCTAGCGCCGGTGATGGCAGCGACTTTATTCTTGAAATCTTTCATCAGTAATGACCTGTTATTGACAGTGAACGCTGGCAAGGTACATTTGACAACGCCGACTGTCAATAAACTTTTTCAGGCTTACAAACTGGCCGCCAGCTCCGCACCTTCGCGAATAGCGCGACGGGCGTCCAACTCGCCCGCGAGCTTGGCACCACCAATGACGTGATAACGCTTGTCGGTAATCTTGCCCTCGGCATCACGAGGGATCAGATCCGTCACCGACTCCTGACCCGCACACAGAATCACATGATCAACATCGAGAATGTGCTCTTCTGTACCGCCCACACGAATGTGCAAGCCCAGATCATCGACCTTCAGATACTCAACTTCGGCCATCATTTTCACGCCGAACTGCCCGAGCAAGGCTTTGTGTGCCCAACCCGTGGTTTTGCCCGGACCGGCACCCATTTTCTTTTGGCCCGGCTTGCGCTGCAGCATGGTGATTTCGCGCTGAGCGAAACGGCGCTCCGGCGCCTTCAGGCCATTTTCTTGCACCTCGAAATCCACGCCCCAGTATTTGGCCCAGTGCTCAACCGACTGGTTGTGCTCTTCCAGCAGGTAAGCGCACATATCCACGCCGATACCGCCGGAACCAATCACAGCCACACGCTGGCCCACTTCTGCCTCGCCGCGCAATACCTGCGGATAGTTCAACACCTTCGGTCCACGCCGGGGAAGCGTGGCGTGCGCGGCTTCACCCCAGTGGCAATGACCACCTCATCAAAACCCGCCAGCTGTTCTGCAGTAACTATGCTGTTGAGCTTGACCTGAACACCGGTGCGCGCCACTTCGTTGCGGTAATAGCGAATGGTTTCCTGGAACTCTTCTTTGCCTGGCACGGCAGCCGCCATGTTGAACTGGCCACCGATATCAGCCGCCGCTTCAAACAGGGTCACTTCATGACCTCGGTCTGCCGCTACCGTCGCCGCCGTCAGGCCGGCCATGCCACCACCCACTACTGCCACCTTCTTCGACTTACGTGCCTTCACGTAGACCAGTTCAGTCTCATAGCCCGCACGCGGATTAACCAAACAGGTGGCGCGTTGGTTTGAGAAGGTCAGGTCGAGACAACCCTGGTTACACGCGATACAGGTGTTAATGGCTTCCGGCTTGCCGGCAATGGTCTTATTAACAAAATCGGGATCGGCCAGCAGCGGACGCGCCATCGAGATCAGATCGGCATCGCCGCTTGCCACGATGTCATCGCACATTTCGGGTGTGTTGATGCGGTTGGACGCCATGACCGGGATTTTCAATTCTTTCTTGATGCGCGCGGTCACACTGCGGAACGCTGCACGCGGCACTTGCGTGGCGATGGTCGGTACACGCGCTTCGTGCCAGCCAATGCCGGTATTGAGAATATTAATACCCGCCGCTTCCAGCGCCTTAGCAATAGTCACAACTTCTTCCCAGGTGTTGCCACCCGGCACCATGTCGATCAGCGACAGGCGATAGCAAAGAATAAAGTTCGGGCCGACTTTGGCACGCACGGCCTTTACAATTTCCAGCGGCAGACGCATGCGATTCTCGACTGAGCCACCCCAGCGATCGGTACGCTGGTTTACACGCGAGCAGATGAACTGATTCAGCAGATAGCCTTCTGAGCCCATGATTTCGATGCCGTCATAACCCGCCAGCTGCGCCAGACGCGCCGTGTGTGCGTAATCCTTGATGGTCTGCAGAATGAGTTTTTCGCTCATCGCTTTCGGCTTGAACGGATTGATCGGCGACTTCACCGACGACGACGATACCGAGAACGGATGGTAGGCATAGCGGCCGGCATGCAAGACCTGCATCAAAATTTTGCCGTCATGCTCATGCACGGCCGAGGTCACGCGGCGGTGATTGATGATGTCGCCGTAGGTGTTCATGGTGCCCGCAGCAGGCAACAACCAGCCTTGACGATTCATAGCGATACCGCCGGTGATCATCAGCGCCGTGCCGCCCTTCGCACGCTCGCCAAAATAGGCAGCGAGCTTGCCGTAGTTCCAGAAGCGGTCTTCGAGGCCTGTGTGCATGGAACCCATCACAATGCGATTACGCAGTGTGGTGAAGCCAAGATCGAGCGGTGCCAGCATGTTGGAGAAAGCGGTCATGTTCTTAAATCCTCGTCATCGCCCGAAAAAGGCGGTAAAGTTAACGCCGTTAAGATACGAGGATTTACGGGCATGTCAAGTCCGCAAGAAAAACAGGCCTATCACCACGGCGATCTCAAACGCAGCTTAATTGACGCAGGCTTGGACTTAGTCCGTGAAGTCGGTATTGAAGCGATCAGTCTGCGCCAGCTCGCCGAGCGCGTGGGCGTCTCTACGCCGGCTCTGTATCACCATTTTCGCAACAAAGAAGCCTTGCTCGGCCAGCTCGGCGAGGCCGCCATTGATGCCTTCGATGACGCCATAGCCACAGCCATGCTTCACCCTCAGGATGAGGATGCATTGAGTGCATTTGTGTTGGCTTATGTGCGATTTGCCCGAGATGAGCCCGCGCTTTACGAGCTGCTGTTTGGGCGTCGCATTTGGACCAGCCCGTCGGCCACGGATTTTCAGCGCAAAGCGCGACACAGTTTCCGTCTGCAAAGTGAGCGCTTATTGCACTTGCAGCAGCTTGGCATCCTGCCGGATCACGCCAACCCCTTACGATTAGCGCAGGTGGCTTGGGCTACGCTGCATGGACTCTGCTGCATGTACAACGATGGCCTGGCCTTTACAGCAGAGACCATCGAAGACATTGCCCGGCACGCGATTCAACTGTTGCGGCAGGCGGTGCTGGGCACCATCACTACTCATCCACTTTAACGGAGAAGGTGACCTGGCCTTCCGCACCGGGCGCTAGGCTGCCCGTCAAATCCCAACGGATATTGCCAACGGCACCGACACCGGGCTGCGCGGTCACTGCACAGGCGGTGATGCTGGCAGGTAATGGCGCTTGGCAGGCCGCCACGATAAAGGTCGTGTAGGCCGGCGTTACATCGCTGATGAATACATTGCGCAATGCCTCTGTACTGACATTTCGGTACAGCAAGCTGTAAATCAGGGTTTCACCCGGTTTAGCGGTGGGCTTATCAACGGCTTTGGTCAGCTGTAATCCCGAACCTTGATTGCCCGTCACGGTCACATCGGCGACTTGCGACGTGGTGGTCAGTGCCGGGCCCGCATTGCTGTAGGTGAACTGCGCATCAATTCGCGCCTCATTACGCAGGCCATTGGGCGCGCCCGGTGTGAGGCTTTCGCGCTGGATCAAACAAATCCGGCCACCAGCGGCCACTGCAATAACGGTGCCGTTGTAAGGCGTTGTTTCGGCGCTGTCTAATACCCCGTCACAATCACTGTCTATGTAAAGAGTTTCGACCCAACCCGTAAACGCAGGCGAAGCGGTGGCGGAACGGGTAAAGGTGACAGTTCCCGCACTGCCCGCAACAAAGCTATGTGGATAAAACAACACACCCGAGGCCCCCATCGCACCCGCATTATTGGGTGTGAAGGAATTGCTGCGCACATCGGCAAAGTCGATGCCGCTGTAGCGCGTGCCTGGCACCAAGGTGAATGTGGTGGTATCGGTGCTGCGAACATAAGCGCCACTGGTGTTGCCGGCACTGCCGCCAATCGAAATAAAGGGCGACGGATTGCGCTCAATCACTTGAACCGAAGTCAACGTCGAGGTTGACGGCACTACCACTGTCCAGCGGCCATCGCTGCCCGTTCGGGTGCTGGCGCACAGAGGCAAAGAACCACTGCCACAGCTGCTGTGGCGGACTTCAATCGCGACGTCATTCAGGCCCGACTCCTGGCCATCCAGAACGCCGTTATTGGCCGTACCACCGCTGCTACCGTTATCTTCAAAGACTCGGCCACTCAACCGCGCGCCCTGAACCAAACCAAAATTGAGCTGTGCGCTATCGCCAGCCGCCAAGTCAATGGAGCGCAAGCCTGGATCGTTTTCTGTGCCTACCCAACCGGCAGGATAGGTGGGGGAGACATCGGTGAGCGTGTTGTTTGTATCCAATACCAAGCAATAGCTGCCCTCGCTGACACCGGTAAATGAGTAAGCGCCGGTGCTTGGGTTGACGGTCGCGGCTTGCTGCGCCGTGCTCGCACAGGTGGAGCCGGTGCGCGTCAGCAACTTCACAAACAGCGGCAAGTTCGTGCCTGCTTCCGGCGCAGTCTGGACATGGTCAGCATTGATATCGTGGTAAACCGTGCCCAATAAGCCAAAGCCAGAAACCACGAGCGTCGCCGTGGCGCTAGCGCCCGTTCCGCCATTCGTTGAAGTGACGACGCTGGTCGTGTTGACATAGCTACCCACCGTCGCCGCTGTGACCTCAACACTGACCGTACAACTGCCGCTCGGCTTCAGAGTGCCATTGCTGAGGTTTAAGGTATTACCCGCAGCGACTCCGCCCGTGACGGTCACACTGGACCCAGCGGTGCACGCCGTTTGCACGTTACTCGGCGATGCATTCAGCAAGCCCGCAGGATGGGTGTCGCTAACGGCAACTCCCGTCAGCTCATCGGTCCCGCTGGAGTTACTGATCGTGATACGCAACTGGCTGGTGCGTCCGGCACCAATTTCACTCGGTAAGAAAGATTTACTGACATTGGCTGGCGCCACTACGCCCAAACTGGCCGATGCCGTATTACCTGCAGGTGTTCCTGTCGCGCCAACGGCACCCGAGGTGTTGAGATAGTTTCCTGCGGCATTCACCGAGACACGTACCGACAGCGTGCAACTGCCTCCGGCAGGAAGTGCGCCATTGATTAAACGAATGCCGGCATCACCAGCCGCCAATGCGTTGCCATCACTATTTTGCAAAGTACCCGAACAGGTATTGGTGGTAGTGAGCGGCGTAGCAACTTTCATCGCCCCCGGAAGGGTCGGAAATACATCGCTGAAATTAACCCCCGCCAACGCTGCAAACGGGTTGGGATTGGTCAATGTAAAGGTCAGCACGGAGGTATCGCTCAGCCCGATGGTGGCAGGGCTAAAGGCTTTAGCGATCTCGGGTGGCAGCAACGCGACCACTAAATTCGCCGTGGCTGCCGTGGCGCCGGTCGCTGTTACGCCATTGCCATTACCGCTGTAGTTGGCCGCCGGAATGGTGTTGGTGTAAGTGCCAGAAGTGGGTGTTACTGGCACGGTCACACCGACCACAATGGCACAACTGCCGTTTGCTGGCACACCACCGCTCAACAACCGCACGCGGTCTGCACCGGCAGCCAGAGGGACACCTGCAGCACCTTCCAAGGTGCCACCACAACTATTACTGACCACATCCGCAACACGCATTTGACCGGGTGTTGTCGGCAATACATCGGTCAGCTGCACGGCATCCAAAGGCAGAGCATTGTTGTTGGTGAGCGTGATGGTGAGTTCACTGCGTGCGCCCGGCGAGATGGTGGCCGGCGCAAAGATTTTGCTTGCCACGGGGCGGGACAGAATCGTCAGCACCGCTTGTGCTGGCTCGGTGTTATTGCCTGCCGGGGTTTGTAAATTGCCTGGAGGGATGACGTTGGTATACACACCCGCCAAACCGGTGATGTTAGCCGTTACCGTACAGGTGTTCGCACCCAGCACCCCCAGCACAGGCGCAGGAATGGTGCCGCCACGAAGCGTCACTGACGCGCCGCTGGCCACTTTGGTGCCTGCGCATGTACCACCGGGTGTAGACGCTACCAGTCCTGTTGGCAGGTTATCGTCAAGGCTTACGTTGGTTGCAGCCGTGGGATTGGGATTGAGCAAGGTAATGGTTAAAGCGGATGTACCGCCTTCAACGATTGTGCTGGCATTGAACACTTTCGAGACACTGGGTTGACCCACCGACAAGGTGTCTTCGGCCTTCACTTCATTGCTACCACCGTTGGTTGAAGTCACCCCCCCAACCGGAATGGTATTGGTGTAAGCGCCCGAATTCGCAGCGCGTGCATTCACCGTGATTTGGCAACTACCCGACGCGGGAATAACCCCACCCACCAGGCGCACACTGCCACTACCACCTGTCGCGGTTAATGTGCCGCCGCAGTTATTCGTCGCCCCTGGCAATGGCCCGATAACCAATCCCGATGGGAAGGTATCGGTAAAGCTCACGCCCGTGATGGCGGTTGGCACGGCATTGTTTAGGGTAATAGTTAGCACCGAATCCACATTGCGCCCAACCGGGTTAGGCGCGAAAGACTTCTGCACTTCCAAGGCACTGACATTTAACGTTGCGCTGGCAGGAGCGGCGCTATTGCCTTGAGCCGTACTGAGACCGCCCACTGGAATCGTATTCAGGTAGCTACCCGAGTTATTGGCAGTCACGGCCACGGTGATACGGCAAATCCCGGAGGATGCCACCGTGCCATTAGACAAGCTCACTGCAGTGGCGTTTGCAGTAGCACTGACACTCCCTGCACAACTGTTGCTGACCGCCGGTGTCGCCGCCACTCTCACGCCCGAAGGTAAGTTGTCAGTTAGATTCACTGAGGTGAGCGGCGTCGCTTGGGGGTTTGTAATATCAATCGTTAGGGTGGCCACTTGGCCCGGCAAAATGGTCGCCGGAGAAAAGGACTTACTCACTTGCGGCGCTTTGACCACCGTCAGTGTTGCTGAGCCAGCGGTGGTATTGGCCCCAGCCTCCTGGCTAGTGACCGAGCCAGCGGCCAACGTATTGGTATAGCTTCCACTGCTCGCTGCGGTGACATTGAATGCCACGGCGCAGGTGCCACCACCCGCGAGCACACCGCCCGTTAACTTGACCGTAATATCACCCGCATTGCCGGTCACAGTGCCAGAGCAGGTGTTGGTCACGTTAGGCGTGGGCGAAACAACTAGGCCGGACGGCAACGTGTCATTAAACGCTAATTGCGTGAGGGTGCTGGCGTTATCGTTATTCAGGGTGATGGTTGCCCGCGAAGAGCCGCCCTCGGCGATGGAGGTCGGACTAAACGCCTTACTTACCCGTGGCGATTGCAGGCCAGAGTTCGTGGCCGTGACACTTTGGGGCTGGATGGGGCCGTTGCCATCCGCATCAATGGTTGCCGTATTGGTGATTTGTGAGGACGCGTTGGATACCGTGACTTGGAACTGCACAACGGCAGATGCCCCCGTGTTAATCACGCCAGCGGACGCGCTCGGACTATTGATCAGGCCGCCCGCGACGTATGGCATGGCTCCTGCCACATCGGCTACCGCACCCCCATTTAAGCGCGTGCTACCAGCCACATACGTCGTGTTTGCCGGGATCAGATCGCGCAGCGTCGTCCCGGAACTGGCGACCGCTCCGGTATTCGGCACCGTGATGGTATAGGTCAGCACCGCTCCCGGCGCCACCGCACCCTGAGGGCTTACCGTTTTCGTGGGCTCCAAGCGAACGGCGCGGGAGGTAATGCTATTAGAGAACGTACTACCGGTCTGGCGCGGGCGACCCCCACAAGGAATGTAGTCGTAATCCCAACGAGCCGTATTGACATATGTTGCGGGAGCAGGCGATGCGGGCAAGGTGTTAACACGCGCCTGAAAACGAACGGTCGTCGTCGCACCCGCCGCAACACTCCCGACCGGCACGCCCGTTAACGGACTTGCCGTGGGCTGAGCAATGCCATTAACGAAAACCGAACCCGACACAAAGCTGGTGCCTGCTGGAGGGGTGTCAAAAAACGTGGTGGTATCCGAAGCCGCATCACCAGTATTTTGGATGCTAACCGTGTAGGTCAGCACATCGCCCACAAACGTGACTGTTTTGTCTACTGACTTGGCACTGATCACATTAAAGCGAGGAGCCGCCAGGTCAATAGCTAGGCCCAGGCTGGAAATGGTGTACGCATCACCCGAAGTGGTGCCTTGAGCGAAGGCAGAAGTCTGGTTAAATTGCATCTGCGCAGAGGCATCCACGCTGGTGATGTCCCAGCCCTGACGACCACCCGCAATCGCCGTACCGGCCGCCGCATTATGATTACGCGAGCCCAACGTGCCGGAAGCATCTAGTGCGCCTGAGTCGCCATTAATCTGACCGGCGAAAAAGTTATTAATGGGGTTGTTCGGGCCGCTAAGGCGATTTGCTGTACCCAGCGTGGCGGTTGGTCCGAAGCGAAAAGAGTCGCCGGTAATGTTGCTGTCACCTTCAATCGCGCTGACATAGGCGCGGGCGCGCAAGGCCCCTTGGGTTGGTGTACAGAAACCACTCACCGATGCAGGCGCTGCGCCATCACGCTCTGAACCGACAAATAAACTCAAATTGCGCGCAGGCTGAGCACTATTCCCATAGATGACCGCCAGCGTCCAACCGGCTGTGTGGTTATTCGCGTCATTGCCATACGAGGCCGGAACGCCTTTGACTTTGTAACGACCCGACCCACCCAATTGCACCAATCCAGTCACATTGGCACTGCGCACATAACGCGAGTTATTTTCTTGCGCTGTGGCGCCCTCAGGCGAGACAGAGTAAGTGCCGCTCGGTGTGCTAAACGTCACAGGCGTGGAACGCAGCGCGGTAACGTTGGAGCCACCCGAGTTGAAGTCCCCCCCCCAAATGAGCTCCGCGTAGAGAATGCTACTGCCTGCTGGCAGATTGAGCGTTGCCTCCGAGGCATTATTCTGCCAAAGCGTCGTGCTAGCGGCATTTGCACCGATGGTCGGTGCCGGATAAGTTCCCCACGCGGCACTCCCTTCACTATTAATAAATGCGCCAATACTGCCGCTGGTGCCCTGTTGCGTGAAGCTGGATCCGTTTCGAGACAGGCCAAGCGCGTTACCCGTGAACAGGATGCCGCCATTGGCATTTTGCGAGTAACGGCTCACATAAGCGGCTTGAGTGACCGATGCAATACCCGCACACAGCAGCCAAGCGCTTGCCCGAACGACCCGCCACGTCATCGCGGCGCGCATTTATTGCACATCCTGCTGCTGACGCTGCAATCGTATGCCTGGGATGTCACCACGCAACCTCAACTCCACGCGACGGTTCTCCGCCGCCTGCAATGATGTGGGTGCGCGTTTACCTTGGGCCTGTGTGAGCAGACGCTTCGGCGAAATACCCGCTGCCATAAAGAATTCTCTCACCGCCAAGACACGACGGGCCGACAGCTTCTCATTCAGCCCATCCATACCCTGCATATCCGTATGGCCGATGAGGTCTACTGCCAAGTCTGGCTGCGAACGCAACAATTCGATCCACGCCATCAGCAACTCTTGTGAACGCACGCTCAGGCTATCGCTGGCGAAAGCGAAGTGAACGCGATCGGCGTAAACCTTTACGGTTGGCTCTGGCGTAGGCGCCGGAAGCGGCACACAGACCGGGCTATCCTGCACGATCACTGGCGCAGGCTCGGCAACTGTCGTGGGCGCTTCAGCGGGGGCGGCAACAATCTCAGGCACAGGCACGGGCTTTGGCTTACAGGCCTCGTCGTCGAGGTCAACTTTAGCGAGCTTTAGGAGTCGCTCGGCCATAGCGACCCGAGGAACAGCATGACGCCAACCCAGCTCATCGTAATCATGGCCTGCGCCTGCCAGCATGACTTCCAAGCGCGCCGTATTGGCCTCAGCACAAGCAAAGGCACTCGCTGCCTTTAGCTCCGCCACGGCCCGCCACATATCCTCGCGCAAGGGCTTGGACGGCTTAGGTTCAACACGCGTCAGGTCCGCTGGTTTATCGGACTCCATGAGCACCAGTAAGCGCTCCACCTCTGCAAGCACAGCGCGCACATAGTCACTGCGATCATTCATGCGATATTCCGCATTGGCTAAATCCCACCACGCTTGCGCTTTCGCCAAGGCGTAGGAATTGATTGCCACGCCACGCTCGCTGTTCAGCAGCGACATGCGCTGCTGCAGGTTTGCAAAGGCCTTTTCGTCGCGCGCCATGACCGAGCTCACCACACGCTCAGACGGCAATGACAAGCCAACGGCGCTGCCGCCCACTTCGCCATCTGCCCAAAGAGCCAAGGGCATGCTCGCCAAAATGAGCAAGGAAAGTCGTTTCAGGCTCATGGTGCTACCCCGTGTGCAGACGCTTTATCGAATGCTGTTTCATCAAATTTGAGACGCAGACGCACATAAGCGCCTTGGTCCAGATATTCGCCGCCAGCCAAATCCTGCTCGCTAAAGCCGAACAGATTGTAGCCGCCAGATAACCAGAAATTGGCCTTCACTAAGTAACCCGCCTCAGCGCCCAGACCATACTCTTGCCCCGCGCCCTGTACCGCCAAGGTGCTGGCCATCAGGCCCAAATCCCAACGCTCAGTAACATCCCACAAGACGCGGCCAGACAGTAAGCCAGAGCGCGTGCTGGTGCTGATATCCGCCAGACGATCACGGCCCAACTTACCGGCCAAGCGACCACTGAAGGTCCATGCACGCAAGGGCTGCCAATTTGCCGACAGACTAACGATGTCCGCCACGCGATCAATCGGCAGCGCAATGCTGGTGCTGTCTTGCTCGTACAAGCGTTCGTAACGCGCCAAGCCATTCCAGCGATTGGTGTCGGTGTCGCGATAAGCCACGCCGATCTGTCCACGGGCGAGGGTTCTTTCGCTGCCATCGTTATTTTGCGTCAAGTTGTAGATGGTGCGGCCCAGCAGCGTCCAGTCGCGCTCGAGCTTCACGGCGACAGCCAACGAGGTCAGCCACGAATTGCTGTCCGTACCATCACGCCACTCAGCGCGGGCATTACCCTTCCAATACTCACTGGCGCTGTAGTCCAGCTGCGACGTTAACGCGATGCTTTCGCCGGCGCCGGTACCGGAGAACACATGCACACGCTCTGCACTACCGCCCACCCGAATGCCCTGCGCGATATCCCAATTTTGACGCACACCGATGGCTGCTTCGGCGTCACGCTGCGCGAGCGCATCCCGGATACGGTACTCACTAAACAGACGACCCTGCTTGAGATAATCCGTTTCAATACCAACGACCGTGGCATTGCGCTGCTGCTGATCGCTGAGCGCATACTGACCTTGCAAGGTCGAAATCAGCTCATGTCGGAAGTAGGCGCGGCCACGATTTTGGAAACTGTAATCGCCCCCTAAGGCGGCGACGCGCTGAGCGCTCTCATTCACATCCTGTTCGAGCTCGGCATAAATTTTTGCCGCGCCTATCCACGGCAACTCTTGGTTAACTCGAGCGCGGATGGTGTTGATGTCGGGTGTATTTTCCGTGCCCTGCCCCGACTGTGTGACATGGCGAACACCCAGCTCCAGCTCGGTTGTATCGCCCACACGCTGAATCAAATTAAGCAAACCGCCCGCTCTCGTGGTATTCGCGGTGACATCGGTACTGTAAAGCAGCTCACTGGCCAAGGCGGTATCGCTGGTGAGTTTCACTTTGGCATTCACACGGACCTCTTGACGACCCTTCGTTACGCCACCCGTGGGGTTTTCAAAGCTTTCAGCAGCATCCAGAGCGCGAACCTGCAAAGCCACTTTGCCGGTGTCATGTCGTACTTCAATTCGTGACGCCATGCCCGTACCCAGCAGCAACGAATCCGACTGTGCCACCTCTAAAATAGCGCGCGTGTTTTCACCGACCTTATAGCTGGCATTTGCACCGACCAGTTGATACGGTGCCAAGGGGTTTTCATCCCGGGCCATCATGGCGCCGACACTGAAATTCGGGGTGAGTTGGTACTGCGCATCCGCGCCATATACCCAGAACTTATCGCCGCCTTGTTCAACCTCATAGGTGACGCGAATAAAGCGAGGATTCAGCTCTTGATCGACACTGGCGACCGGCGACTTAAATAAGAGACGACCACTGAACGATTCAACCTCGTAATCCACAAAACGCTGCAGGGTTTGCGTGGACAAGACCAGTGCCGGTTGATTGCGATCACGCGTGACGATTTCTACGCGCTCACTATTAATAAAGATGCCGCGCTTGCTCAGGCTAAAGGGGCCAGAGGTGCCGTTAGCGCGGAACTCATCCACGACTTGCTTTGTGCTGTCATTTGCCACGAACACATTCGTTTTTAATGCGCCAACATCTCGGTGCAACTTCAAACCGGTCAATCCACGGCTGTACTGCGTCAGCTCGCGGCCATCACTTTCCGGTGCTGTGCTGAAGTCGCCATAAAGTAAGAAGGACTTACGGTGATCCACACGAATATAGAAGCGGCCTGTCGATTGCGCGTCATAGCCACGCACCGACGCATCACCATAGATCGGATAGAACTCATCGGGACGAATATCGCGGAAGAGGCGATCACGCACGGCCTTGTCGGAGTCATACGATAGCGTGAGCAGATACTCGCCCTTAACGCGCCCCTTTAAGAACATGGCCGCCCGCGCGCCACCGCGCTCAGACGATAAGAGCTTGAGCTCACGCTCAAAGCTGTCGCGCTCCCGCACAGGCAGAACACTGCCGCGACTCAAGTTATTGATCCGCAGCGTACCTTCCAGCAAGCCCACGGCCAGCATGGGGCGCAGTTCAGGCAGGAAAGACTGCGAAATTCGCGAAACCAGCACGCCGGAACTAATCGCAACCGGCACATCACCCGGCTCTTGTGGCGATTGCAGCTTGAAGACGGCTTCGCCACCGGCCATAAAGACCTGAGTGCCAGGCTCATCCGGATTGAGATCTTTTTCTAACCACTCGCCAGCGGCTGCTTCCAAGGTCAGTGGCGTACGCACCGTAACGGGAACACCGGCGGCATCGCGCAACTGCACACGAATTTCTGCCGTGCTACGGCCATCCGCAACGACATCACGCGGTGCAACGAAGGCCTTCAAAATGGCGAGGTTTGCGGGTGCTACCACCGTGACTTGACGACGGCCGCGCTCATTACCAAATCCATCCTTAGCGATCAGGGTCAGCGTGTTTTTGCCCGGCTTCAAGTTAATGCCCAACAGCTCCCAGGCCATCAGTGCGCGGGTGCTGTCTTCCACTTTGCGGGCCAGGTGGCGCGATGGCAAAACGTCGTCATTCACTAAAATTTGCAGCTGAGAATTCAGCGGCGCTTTCACCAGCAAATCGATCTGATCAATCGGCAAGGTATCGCCATCATTCAATCCGACGAATGCCAGACTGTTATCCAGCGCTTTTAATTGCTCTTCTAATGTGGCTGCGGGCGCTGTGGCGAGCGAACGATTCGAGCTTTTAACGGTCGTCAGAGCAGCCGGATCATTACTCGGCTTAGCCGCTGCCTGCTGCCAGAACTTGGAAAAATCTGCTTTGTTATCGCCGATCACGCCGGTGGCGGGCAAGGTTTTGAGATTGTCTGCTGTTGCCACCGTCACATTGGTTTCTAAACGCGTGCCTAAGCGTTGCTCAGTCTCGGCTTTAAACACCTCACCTAAACGACGACGCTCCTGCACCTGCTGTAAGACTTCAGGCGAGCAACTGCCTTCAGCGAAATCGGCGCGATGCAACTCGCCCTTCTTTAAATCCACAAATCGGCTATTGCCATCACCGGCATGGCGATTCGAAGTCGCTACCAGGATGGCACCTTGTGGCAAGGTCGTTGCGTCCGCCTTAAGCACATGGGTTTGCGGTGTCAGCCCATAGAAGCTGTATTTGCCTTCGCTATCCGAGATAACAAAGCTGCCATCTTCTAAGTAGAAGCGCACACCGGGAATGCCGATCTCTTCTTTGCCCTGAACACCATTGCCATCGCAATCAACAAAAATCTTGCCCAGCACAAAACCGTCATCGGCAAAAACACCACCAACGACCGTAATTTTTTGGCTTGCGGTGTTGGAGCGGAAGCCCTGACTACTCGTACCAAATACCGTGTTAATGCCGTTCCCGCGCTGCGCGCCCGCACCCACCCGCACGCGATAGACCACGGTAGCAATCGCATTCGGCGCGAGCGATTGAGGCAAATCAAAAGTAAGGCGATTGCGACTGCTGGTGGTGGTCATAGGTACCGGCTTCGAGCCATCTTCCGGCACAAAGCGCGCGCTACCGGGCACGTACACAAAACCGAAAGGCAGGTCATCCTCCAGTTTCAAGCCAAGCATCTCAATGCTGCTGACATTGCGAAGCGCTAACTTGTAGTCCACCACATCGCCTACGCTGGCCTCACTGCGGTTAGCCGTTTTCTCAACGAAAAGATTGTTGCTTTCATTAGGTGATGGTGCGCCATTGGGGTCGAGCGGGATGTGGTTGTCGACCACATCAGGCGAACTACTCACGTTGATATTGAAGCGGAAATAGTAGGTTGTATCCGTACCCGTCTGAGGGGCTTTTCCGCCATTCAATGGGTTTCTATTCACTGAGTAAGGTGACGCACCGGTGGGTGGCGTTAAACAGTTGGCTGCGTTACCACAGGGGTCATTTGCCGAGGTAGCGTTCGCTGGAATGAGCAAGGACGGCGCTGCCTTATAACCCGTGGCAGCATCAACCTGAAGCGTATACACGCCAGAGGGTGCGCCTGCCAGTAAGAGGAACTGGTAGTAGCCATCATCACCCGTGCTTTGGCTGACATTGTTGTTTCCACCAATTAAATGCTGGCTTGGCACAAAGCCTGGCGGCCCCTGAAGCGTCACGGTCGCGCCTTTCACAGGTTGGCGTGTCACTGAGTCGTATACAACGCCTGAGGGGTCTAATGGCAAGCTTTGATTGGCAAAGTTATCGCCCGCTTTGAGCTCCAGATAACGCAGCGTGCCATCGGTGTTATCGGCCTTCGATCCGCCCTGATCCACCGGCCGACCCAAAATAGCCGAGCCTGTCACTGGCTCACGGAAGCGCAACTGATAGCCCGTGCCGGGGCGAATTCCCTCGATTACATAACGACCATTGTCATCGGTCTGAGTCATGGCGACCACACGGCCTTCGCGCAGCAACTCAACCGTATAGCCGACGAGTGATTTTTCATTTTGGCGGATGCGGTCATGGTTAGTATCCAACCAGGCCTCACCACTGAGCGTTGCGGATGGAAAAACATCAACAACATCTTGGCCACTATTGTTGCCTTGCTCAGGTGCTGCTTCTCCACCGCCCGACACCGTCGCGATGTTAGTTTGCTGAGTGTCCTGCGCCGCACTGGTTGGGCGCACACCAATCACTAAGGGCTCAGCAGCCTGGCCACCGCCAATGGTTGGAGTGTAGTTACAAGTCACCGTGATGCCGCCATCTGGACGCATGGCACCGGCACATTGCCACGCCGTTTCCTTGGTCTCTTCGGGCACCCACATAAACGACGCAGGAAGAGCATCCACAACCTGTACTGGCTCCGTCGTCGGCTGCTGACCCACGTTGGCCACATTGATTTGGTATCGCCCCACCACGCCAACGAAGAAGCTGTCACCGCGATGCTGTTTGCTCACCGTGAGATCAATGGCATCGCTTCCGGCGCGCTGCACCTCATAGGTCACGATGTTATTGCCCAGTTGATTGATCTGCGTGGGCATGCCGTCACTGCCGATCTGCGTAAAACTTACCGCTAGTCCATTTTCAGTCGTACTGGTTCCTGTGGCCGCCGTGGCATCTACGGTGACACGGAAGGTAAAAATGCCCTGACTGCCTGCGGGCAGGGAGCGCAACTTGAAGGAAAGCTTCTTTGCTGCGCCCTGATCAACCACGGCATAGTCTACCGCGGTGCTGGGCTCGCTATTTTCGGCATCCGTGAGTGTTTGATTACTCTGTGATTGCCAACGCGCAGAACCCGTGACGTAGCGAAATCCTGAGCTGTTATAGCGCCCCGTGCTGGCGCCGATGATGTCCACAATTTCAACATCACGCGCTTCGCGCTGACCTAAGTTATCGTAAGTCACCGTCACGGTAATTTCTTCGCCTGTTCCCGCCGCACCTAAGCTACGCGACAAGGCCTTAGTGACACGTAAGACCGCTGCCGTGCCGTTATCAATAGCCTGCGCCACATCCACATTCGTTTGCGAGGTTGCTGGCTGGCTCGTAGCCGTTGCACGTGCCGTGATTTGCAGGGTAAAGCGGGCATCCGTCTCGGCGTCGGTTGGCATCACGGCCACCATCACCACATACGCCACCTCGCCCGGCTGCAGCACGCGCGTTTGCGAGATAGGCGCAGAACCTAAGTCCGGCTTACCGTTTTGATCTTCATCGGGATAGATCAAGACATTGCTCAGCTGCGTAGATTGCGCGCTGAGGAGAAATTGGTCCGGGCCATTGCCGGTATTTTTAATCGTATGCTGAAAAACAATTTGATCGCCCTTAGCGATCCGGCGGAACTGATTATTCGTATTAAGCTGAAATGCTGATACCTGAGTAACCACCGACACAACGCTATTCGATAACGCACTGAACTCTTCACCGGCGTCATTAAGATAGGTTGCTTGTGCTTGGTTTGAAATCGTTTGCCCTACCGACGGCTGCGACCAAGCCGGCATCATGACGACACCTAGGCTCAGCAACAGCAGTAAGTAGAGCTTACGAATCATGTCAAAAAACCTGATGGCTGACAGAACAATGCCCGGACACAACGAGGTCATCCGGGCATTGCATTTACCGCAGCAGCTGATTACTCAGCGACTTTGACTCGGAAGGTCAGAACAACTGTCTGGCCTGGCTCCAGATCGACCATCGATGTACGAATGGCGTTACCCGTAACATTCGCTGTACAGCCTGTCACGCTGCAGCTAGGCGTGCCACTCAATCCAGTAAATGCAGGAACCGTATCGGCAACCTGAACGTCTTCTGCTGTGGTGGAGCCATTGTTACGTGCGGTTACCGTATAGACGATGCACTCACCTGGCTTGATCTGAGACGCATCTGCAGCGTCCACGATGCCATCACAATTGCTGTCTTTTGCCGCAGTCTTGTTTAACTGCACGAAGCCCGACACGACATTGGTGGTATCGACGGCGGTATCGGTTGCAGTGCCGGCTGTAGCTGTCAACGTGGTGACGTTGGATGACCCCGCTGCCACGTTCGATGGCACCGAGACTCGCACGAAGACCTTGATGCTATCGCCCGCCGTGCCTGCCTTGGTCAACGCAATGGGTGCAGTGAGCAAGGCATCATTCTCATCAAATACGCCATTGTTGTTGGAGTCGAAATACATGACCGAGGCAAATACACCGTTGCTGTCTGCCTTTGTCACGGTGACGCTCTCAGCCACGTTACCCAAGTTCTGCAATGTGTGGGTGTACACCACAACGCCACCGGGGAAGGCTTGCTGAACATTGTCAGGGTTCAACGCGATTTTGTGCGTTTCACCAACAACCACGTCGTCACGCTTGATATCGGTCGCACCGGTCAGCTGCGAAACTACGCGGAAGTAGATCTTGGTAGTCGCAGGAGCGGCCGAGGCAGACACAGTGACTTGGGCACAGATCTTTGCAACCCCGCCAGCTCCGATATTGCCCGTGTCGCTAACCTGCGCACCCAACGTGGTACACGCCGTACCAGATGCAGTTGCATCCTGGAAGAAAGCGACTGTGTAGCCTGGCGCGCTAAAGGCTGTGTAAGGCGCAGAGAACTCATTCACTGCCGACAAGGCGTAAGTATCTGCAACACCGTTATCCATTGCAGATGGATTGGTAACAACCAACGAGAACTTAACAACGCTTCCGGGTACTACCGTTTTCGTTGTAATAGCCGAGTCTGTACCGGCACCCACACCCAGCCCACCAGCCTGAGTAGTACCCGCACTACTGTCAGCGCCGTTAGTAAGGTCGACTGTTGCCCTCTTAATTGTCGTCAACTCATTCAGCACAGTGTCTGATTTTGTTGGGTCAACCACAGAAGTCGCCGTCAAGGTAGCGGTATACGGACCATTACCGGGTGCAGGCGAGAAGTCCTTAGGCAGCTGCGCTTTCACGACCACGTTGTAAGGCACTGTGGTGCTTGGCGAAACATCACCGGTGTCAGGCGCACCATCGCCATTGGTATCCAGCAATGGCGTGAACCCATCGGATTTATAGAGCTGGAAGCTCGTACCAGCCGGGAAAGTGCCCGGAGCAATTTTAATGTTGAACTGATCAACACCATTACCCGTGTTGTAGATGAAGTCGGTGAACGTAACCGTGCCGCCTTGGTTAGCAGAGGCTACAAGCACCTTATCGTCGCCACCATTACCTGTGCTGGCATTGCCTACGTCATAGGCAACGACTGATGCTGCCTGATTGACCTGGAAAGCCACGGTGTTGGTGTTTGTTGTAGGTGTACAGTTCGTATCATTAAAGCAGTACTTAGCAGTGTTGTTAATGACACCCGCTGGCGTTGCAGCCTTAACAGTGACCGTGAACTGCAACGTACCGCTACCACCGGCCGGAACACTAGCGACTTGAGCGCTAATGGTCTGGCCGGCAACGCTGTACGTGACGCCCGCGGGGTTAGTTTCTGCATCAGCGGCATCAGTGAGCGTGGTGTTCGTGTTTGAACGTCCAGTACCCGCCTTATAAGTCAGGCTGCTATCGAGCACATCGGAAAGCTTCACCGGAGCCGCGGGTGCGTTACCAATGTTCTGATAGGTCAGGGTGTAGATGTATTCATCGCCCGCCACACCAGATGTCTTACTAATCGACTTGGTGACTTCAATGACGGCACCCGTGACAACGTTCACCGTGTCGGTGTTGGTCACTGTTTTTGTGTTGTCGCCCTGACTGGTTGCTGTCAGCGTGACCGAGTCAGTCTGGTTGGTGGTCGTTTGCGTTTGAACAATTAACGCAACCTGCTCGCCCGCCGCCAGATTGATCGAAGTAATTTCTTGATCGCCGACATCCACAACGCCATTGGCATTGTTATCGCGGAAAACCTTAGGTGCTGCCAGGTTTGTTACGCCAGGAGTGCCATCAGCCTTGGTGAGCGCAAATACATCTGCACCATTGCCGGTGTTGGTCAGCGTATGCGGGAAATAGACAAACTGACCTTGAGCCGCCGACTTGGACTGCGTCGCAGTCAGCGTAAGGCTATAAACCTGCTGAACTGTCGAGGTCACCAAGTTGGACGTTGCCGTAAATTCATTACCAGCCGCGTCGGTATAACTGGCCGACGCTTGGTTACCGATGACGGTATTGGCTGCTGGTGCCGCAGCATACGCCGCAGGCAGGAAAGCACAGGCAAAAACACCTGCGACTAACCGTTTCTTCCACTGAGTGGCATTCATGGTGTAGCTCCAATATTTAAACTAATGCGTGTCCTTAGTTAGCGTTAACGCGCGCCCGCAAAACCACATCCCGCGAGGCGCCCGCCGCCAACGCGCCCAGCGACCAACGCAGGGCACGATACTCACTCAGCGGTACATTCACGGTTCTCAACTGTCCATCCGCTGCTCGAACCTGTCGAGTCAGCGGCACCGGATAAAACAGGCGACCATCACTGCTAGCTTGCACAGGCAATGGTTTCGCCGAATTCAAATCTATCGTCATGCCCGAAGGAACAGGCAAAACAGCCTGAACACCACGCAGCTCTTTGGCGCTGGTGTTTTTGTAGTTAGCACGGTACTCAATAATGTCCGCAGGCTTGATGGCTTTCGCCGCGTCGCGTCGCTCTTCCGACCTACCTTGCAGCACGACGGTAGTGATTTTTTCAGACTTAAGCTCAATCGCCAGCGGCCCTGCAGCCCACAACGAGGTCGACACAAGCAGAAACACAAACGCTATTAATCGTGTCAGTAAAAACATATTCACTACCCATTATTTTAACGTGGCCATTCTAGCTGCAACTTTATATTTACAGTCAAGGTACTCTGTTATTAAATTGTTAACAGCAGTAATAAGTTAGCGATGTTTTTTGTCATTATTTTGACGCATTTACACGTGTTTTGTTACAGACCTTGCAGTCAAGTAATTCCTGTAAAGCGCCGCACAAAGGGCTTTTCTCTTGCTACACTCTCGCTCCGTTTGCTGGCGCAGATCGTCTTTGCGCCGACGCAATGGGCCTCTAGCTCATGCTTGGTTAGAGCAGCGGACTCATAATCCGTTGGTGCCGGGTTCGACTCCCGGGGGGCCTACCAATCCCTTTTTCTGCGTTGAACCTGCCCCGTGACGACTAGTTATCTGCCTTTACACCCAGAGCACAACACGCTCTTTAATGAGCTGCATGCAAGGCCCTTCCCTGTGCTCAGCCAGGGAACTCGTGTTTCGCAACTGGCGCTGTTGCACGAAGGGCAGACACGCGAAGCAGAAGTACAGCATCTCACCCAGCTGTGCTTGCACTTAGGCTTTCCACCCCCAGCCAACTCACAGGCTTGTCAGCATTTACATTTTGGTCAGCTGGAATTGCGCTGGGAACGTCACACCGAGTTTTCAACCTATACCGTCATTCACGCCGAAGCTGCCGCCGCGCCATTTTTGGTTCCCGCGCTTTCCTTGCTGCCTAGCGCATGGCTAGCGCAGCTGCCGGGCAAAATCATTAGCGGCGTGCACATTGAAATTCATGCCTTACCGACACGCGCCCCTGATGCCGACAGCGTGCGTAAACACTTCGATGGCCATCGGCTTATTAGTTCGTGGGTGATCGATCGCAAAGCACGGCTGTGGACCGCTTTCCGCCTCCATAACGACAGCATGGGGCGCATACTGATCCAAAATGGCAGCCTAAATCCCTGCCAGCTTGGGCGCTTAGTGCGTCGCTTATTGGAGCTAGAAACCTATCGCATGATGCTGTTGTTGGCGTTCCCGTTGGCGCGCCAAATGGCGCCTGCGCTCACCTCCATGGACGAGCAGCTTGCCACCATTACCGCTGAAATTAATGCGATTCGGGACTTAGGGGATGAACGCCTCCTGCTCTCAGCACTCTCCACGCTGGCAGCCGAGATTGAGCACCTGCGCTCCCAAACCAATTTTCGCTTTTCCGCCGCACGCGCCTACTACGAGTTAATTCAAAATCGTTTAGCGGGTTTACGTGAGCAGGAAGAGTCTGGCCTGCAAACCTTTAGTGAGTTTTTACCCCGCCGCCTGACACCGGCTTTCCGCACCTGCGAAGCCACTGTGAGCCAGCTCGACGACCTCGCGCGACGCATCGA
>Ga0255139_1000155_pt1 | contig 24069 bp, 24 predicted proteins | sample Law_Colum_RepB_8_FD_188549 | JGI IMG/M metagenome (GOLD analysis project Ga0255139, IMG submission 188549) | Freshwater microbial communities from St. Lawrence River, New York, United States - Law_Colum_RepB_8d | ecosystem: Environmental > Aquatic > Freshwater > River | place: USA: New York...
CTGGAAAACCGTCATGCGCCATGGATGGCGCATGAGAGCCTACAGGGGCGAAGGCGGGGTTTGTCGGCGCACCGCGCCGAACCGCGTGAGCGACCGCGCGATGCAGCGCGCGGGCTGGGCGGACTCGTGGCGTGTTTTCCAGTGTCGGGGATTCTCGGGTGGCTGAGCCAGTTCATTGAGCTGCGGTGAAAGTTCAGCGCACCGGCGGCGCCGGCATATCCCACGGCGTCCCCTTCAGCAGCTTCAACCCCGCCAAACCCTTAGCCGCCGGATATCGCCGCTGCAAGGGCATGACAAACTCATCGGCCAAACCTGAAACGATGAGCGGTGCCTGCCTCAACCACCCCGAAATCCCCGAAGCTTGCAGCCGAACATCGACCTGCCCCCGAGCCTCTGCCGTCAGCGCCCGATAAGCCAACAAGATCTGTTCCCGACACGCCACGCGATACCGCACTACCGCCATCTGCGGATACACCGTATCCCCCAGTGTCAAATCAAAGTGCTTCTCGCCACGCGCATACGCTGTCGCATTCACATCCAGATAGGTCAGATAGTCCCGACTGATCTCACCAAAAATCGCATTCCAGTCCGAGCTGGCAAAGTCTTCCAGCTCAACTTGCGACGGTGTATTGCCGCCATGCGCATTCCACACCCGCCCGACCCAGGCGTAGACGGCCGGGGCGGTGTCGATCATCTGCTTGGCCGAGTGTGGGTCCAGCGCGAAGTGGCGGAACATGGAGGCGAAGAAGGCGAAGTCGACGATGCTCGGGCGTTCGCCGAGCAGGAAGGGTCGGTCTTGCAGGCGTTGGCTGAGTTGCGCCAGCGTGCGTCGGTACAGCGCTTGCACCTGGGCTTCGTTATGCGGGCGGATGCCGTCGTCGCGGACGAAGGTCAGGTACTGTCGCCAGCGCATAAACCAGCCCAGGCCGGCGGCGGGATAGCGTGTGCCATCTGACAATTCTCGGCCGAGGCGGTGGCGCAGCAGGCGGTGCGAGTCGGCGAAATTCCAGCGGTAGTACATGGCCGGTCGCCACAGCCATTCGTCCGCGTAGTCTTCGATGAGCAGGGCGATGAAGTGGCTGGCGGTGTCGCGGGGGTAGATCGACGGCCGGCCGTGCTGCTGGTCTAGCCAGCGCATCATCGGCGTGGTGTCTTTCAGCCAGCGCCCGTCCGGGCATTGCATGACGGGCACTTTCATGAAGCCGGTGGCGGGCAGCACGGTATTGCGCAGGATGTCGGTGTTGACCTCGATGCGTTCGTGGTCGATGCCGGCGTAGCGCAGGTAGGCTTCGAGCTTGCCGCTGTAGTACGACACATCGGAAACATAGGCGCGATAGCGCCCTGAGGGTTTGGCGGCAGTGCTCATGGCTTACTCCGGGGCAACGCGCAGGGCAATTTGGCGCAGGCGTGGGATGGCCGCCGAGGCTGTCCAGCCAACGCTGCACGCTGGCCTGTTCGGGGGTGGGCAGGGCGTGGAAGGTGTCGAAGCTGCGTTGCGCCATCCACAGGCTGAATGGGCGTGCGCCGATGCGCAATTTGTCGCGGCCCATGGGCACGTCAATCATGCCGAGCATGCGTGACCAGCCGCGTCCGGGCTTGAGGTTGGGGCGGGTACGCTCCATCTCGGCTAGAGTTAATTCCAGTTGCGGCCAGAAGTCGGCGAATACCGATTTGAATAGCGGCAGCAGGGTGTCGGGAATGGCGTCATCGGCCAAGAAGTTGCCGGCTTGGGGTTGTGGTGGATTCATCATGCGTTTAACCCAGGCCTGCAGATTAGGGCGTTTGGCAATGAGTTCGCGTGCCGGCCACGGGTCGCGCCCAAGGTGGGCGTAGAGCGGGCCGATGAGGCCGAAGTCACCGAGGCAGGGTTTGCTGCCGAGCAGGTAGCCGTATTGGCCGAAATGAGTGTCGAGCAGGTCGAGCTGTTCGTGCGTCCAGCGTTCGATGATCTCGTGCTGGCCGGGCACGACACCGACGCCGGGCAGGTAGCTGCGCAGCAGCGTAGCGACTTTGGTCACGGCGCGGTTCTTGATGAAGCGCGGCATGAAGGGCAGCAGGTTGTCACCCACTTCAGGCTGGAAGCGGTCGCGGAAATTCTCCGGATAGCTCCAGCGGAAATGCATGGCCGTGGGCAGCCAGTATTCGTCCGCCCAAGCTTCGATCAGGCTTGAGGCCAGCTTCTGCCGTGGTGTGGTAGGTACGACCGGCGCATTCGGGAAGCGTTGTTCCAGCACATCAATAATATGCGAGGTATCTTGCAGCCATTCGCCTTCAGGCGTGACCACCACCGGCATAACCTGAGCGCCGACCTTTTTCTGGATGGTCGGCATGGTCCACAGATGAATGTTCTTCTCCACAAACGGAATTCCCTTGTAGCGCAGGTAGGCGCGGGTCTTGCCGCTGTACAGGGAGATTTCCCAAGCGTAGTGCAGGTAGGGACGAGTCATTTGGCAGGGGCTCCTGTTGTGGCTTTATGTGGGGCAGCTTTTGCCGCAGCGGCATCGTCAACAAAAATGGGCGATGACCAGGCACGATGTTCGGCTGGGGCGAGGCATTCGTCTTTACTGTCGGTGCGGTCGTCGCCATAGCAAGGCTTCACGGCAATGCAGCGGCCTTGCGCATCAAACTCGCAGCGTAAGTTCGCGGCGTTGATGGTGGGCGAGGCCTTTTGCACGGCGCGGACGTAGTAAATGGCTTCGCGGCCCTGACGCTTGGCAGAGGTGTCACTGAATTCCACGGTACAACCCGCGGGGTCGCCGCTACAGGCGAAGGTTTTCCAGGGGTCTTCAATCAAGTCTTTCACGTTTTCACCGCGTTGGTTCTGCGGCAAAATGCGCACCACTTCAATGCGATCAATCGTCTTGCGTGTGTTCGATGGGTTGTAGCATTCGCCGCGACAAATTTGCTCCACTTGCTTGCTGCCCAGCGCCGTCAGGCTCTGCTCAGGGCAGCCAGGAAGCTGTTCAAAATCACCCACCGCACGCACGCGAAAGGTTGGATTACCCACGCCTTTCACCTCCGAGCCCATGGGTGCGGTCATGCCCTTATCGCCGAGCAGGTCGAACCAGAGCAGCATGCGCTCGCCGGAGGTGGCATAGACTTCCCGGCGCTTGAGTGCGCCCCAGATGGCATCACGTGAGCGACCCGGGCTGTGCACGGCGACTAGGCCGCCCGTGTAAAAGTAAGACTGTGCGCGCTCGCTTTCGTTCACTTGCAGGAAGTTGAAGCGACTCTGGTTGATGTCGAAGGGCACTGACTCGGGCTTTTGGCCGGTGGGCTTGGCTTCATCAATGAAGAACTTGCGTAGCGGCATATCCTGACCATAGGCCTCGGTGTTCTCATGTCGACCCACTTGTTTAAAGCCAGTGCCGGGTTGTGCCGCGTGATTGTCGCTGGAGGCAATAAAGCCAAAGCGGAAGCGCAGCGGACCTTTGCCGTCTTCGCCCGGCTCGTCAAAGTTAGACAGTGCCAGTGCGTATTGCGTGGAGCCGCCGCTACGGTAGTTAAATGCGGGTAAGAAGCAATCTGTGCACTGACCGGCGTCTAGCCAATCTTCAGGCTTCACGCCAGGCACCACGAGATGGCCGCCACGGCCTGCGGCAATGTAATCTCGGCGCGCTTTCACCACACGTTTTTCGCACTCGGCGGCGGGTAATGAACCACATCGGCTACGAATGATTTCCCCTGCACGCCAGCACGAGGGGAGATAGTTTTTACTGGGCGCCGGGCAAGTGGCATTGCCTTCGGCATCAAAAGCGACTTCCTTCCAGTCTCGGTATTCTTCAGAGTTACCGTGACCGGAGAACACCTCAATGAGTCGCTGGCGTTCGGGGTCGTGCTGCTTGCGTGTGAGCTGCTTTTCCCAGCCCGAACCAATCGGTGTGTAGAACCCCCACGTATTGCCATGCGGGATAACCAGGCTCTCGCTACCCCAATCCCGGAGCTTGGCAAACAGGTCGGCGGGGGTTGTCGCGTACTCCACGCACTCCTTGGGCAGTTCGCGTACGGGGACCCCTTCGGCGCAGACCGTTTGGCGGCGCAATTCGGCGAGTTTGTATTGCTGATCGAATTGCGATTGCCGGCTGGCAAAGTCCATGTACGGGGAGATTAAGTCTTGCCAGTACGGGCGGCCGTTGGCGCGCATGGCGGAGGCGGCAATGCTTCCGGCGCTAATGGGGCGAGCGGGAATGTTGGCGTCGTCGGTGTCGCGCAAAATGACATTTTTATGGCCGTAATGGGTTTCTGGGGTGTTGCCCATCTGCGTCCATTCCCAGCCCAGGAAAGTCACCATGTCGGGGTTGGCCGGATCACCTGCAACGGCGTTGCATTGCCGGACGGTATCCTTCAAGTCTTGCCAGTGCCGAGGTGTGAGCGATTCGCCATGCTCGGTGCTGGCCCAAAAATCCAGACCGGAGCAGAAGCGGGCGTAGTCGCAGGCTTCGGCGGGTGGATGCACGCCGTTGCCATGCAAAACCGGCATGCTCCAGGCAAAAGCATCCACGGAATAGGTTGTGTGCACATGCAAATCGCCAAAGAGAATCTGCTTAGCATCGGCACGCTCGCCAGAGGCCGCTGCAAGCGCATCGCGGCGGGCCTTTAGAATTTCTTCGGATACCGACTGGCCACTGATTACGCCCGGCGTTTCGGGGTGAGCTTCACGATCCATGTATAGCCAGGCAGCGACTGCGACCAGAGCGATGCTGGCGATACTGATTTTTTTCATATTTTTTCTCATGGATTTACACCAGTAATCGGGTCAAAAACCAGAATATGCCGAGGCCGGCAACGGCGGCTGAGACCCCTTGGCTGCTCCACGCAGCCACGTTGCGAAGGCGTCGTAACAGATATAACAAGGGCCAGATCAGCGCGATGATGAGTATCTGCCCCAATTCGACGCCGAGGTTGAAACCCAGCAAACCCGGTAAAAACTGTTCGGCGGGTAATGCCAGCTCGCCCATAAGCCCGGCAAAGCCAAAGCCATGGATTAAGCCAAAAATAAAGGTCAGGGCGAGGCGCCAGCGCTGTGGATGAGGCGCACTGGCCAGCAAACCGAAATAGCAGGTGGTAAACACGAGCAGGCTGAGCAGCAGTGGGAGCTGACCCAGGTCGCTGGTGAACAGCCCCAGCCCCGCCACCCCGATGAGGGTGATGAGCAGCAGACGAGGAATCCAAGGGTCGCGCGCACTCTGCAACCACAGGTTTTCGGCTGCAACGAGGGCAATGGAAAACCCAATCAGTGCCTCGATTCGAGCCTGATCTACAATCACCCAACCTAAGCTGGCAGCTGCCAAGGTGAGGCTGTGGGCGAGGGTAAAACCGGTGGCCAGCCACACCACATCGCGCAGTCGTGGAGCCAATAAAATTAACATCAAAATAAACGCGAGATGGTCCCAGCCACTGAGGATATGGCTCAGACCAATGCCAATGAATTGCTGCAGCGAGTTCACTTCAGGCGCGTTGGCATCTAGCGTCAGGCTGGGATGGGCAAAGTTCAGCACACGCTGTTGTGTTGGCTGTTGTGGCGTATCAATACGGACAAAATGCAGATGCGATGGCGCCACGTTCTCCAGTAAACGCGTGCGTAACGTCCACGGTTGTGCTGACGGACAGTCCACGTGCCAGCGCGCACTCACCCAGCCGTCGGCCTCGACTTGAGCCTTTGCCGCTTGAGCCGTGCAACGCTGGTTCTGCGCCCACAGTTGGAGATCACGCGCCAATAAGGTCGCTACTTTTTCGGCGTACTGTTCGGTGTAGCGTGGATCAAGCTGTAACCGACTCAGTTGCAATTGGGAGATACGTGCGGTGACCGAGGCACCGGATTCGCTGAGCTGCCATTGCGAGTAGGAGGTACCCAAGTTATGGGCATGAGCCCAACCACTCACGAGCCAGAGGCAAAGAAGCCAGTAGCGATAAAACGTCATTGTGCATCGACTCGCGTGACGCGGTATTGCTGACGCAAGTCATCAAGCAGTTCACGCACTGTGTGCTCGTCACGCTGGCGGCGAAGCTCGCGAAGCACAGGCTCGCGAACGGCTTCGAGTGCAGGCGCAGGGGCAAGTTGCTGTTCGCTGACGAGCAAAATCACCTGTTGACCTTGGTTGGCGATGGGCCGACTTTCTTGACCCAAGGGCAGAAGCATGGCGGCCTTGACCAGTTCCGGCCCTAAGTACTGTTGCAGTTTATGCAAAGGCAAAAGGCTGTTCGGCAAGGGCGGCAAAAAGGCTTTGCGTTCACCCGCTGAGCTGAGTGTCCAGGCCTGGACCCGGAGCTGAGCCGGCGGCACAAATAAGCCTACATTGGCGCGATAAAATGACTCGAGCTCAGCTTCGGCAATCGCGTCATCGGATAGGCTGGCGGTGGTGCTAAAGAGCACTTCGGCAATGAGCTGGCCGCGCAAGCGTTGATCGTGTTCAACCAGCCCCAAACTCAGGCCATGTTGTACCAGTAGTTCTTCGTCGATCAGACGATCTAAGATTTGCTGCTGCTGTGCGTCCGTTAAGGGCGTGCGACGTTCGGAGGCAGCAGCTGCCACGCCTTTCAACCACTCATCGCGCAGAATCAGTCGCTCGCCAACTTGGGCCATGGCCCCGCTGGGTAAGCCAGCCGCTGGCACTTGCCGAACGACGCTAATGCCCGTGCCCACCATGCCCGCGAGGAGCCCGGCCAGCAGCAACAGTCGTGGCATGGGCATCGTTTTCACCGCGAACCCACCTCAATCGCTTTTGTGCCCACGGGCAGACTAATGAAGTCGCCATCCTGAGCAATCCGGATTGGGCCTTTGTAGCGCTCTTTAGCATCGGCCAGAAAGGCTTTTTTCAGGCCGGAAAGCGGCAGCGGCGGCACAATGTGATTCAGTAAAAGGTAGCCGACCTTGGCTTCCTCGGCGACCTCGGCGGCCTCGGGCGGCGAGGTGTGATAGTTCAGAATGTCGGTGAAAATCTGCTTGAGATTCTTCCGGCCTACGGCATCGGCACTGTCGTGCAGAATGCCCACGAGTGGCGCAGAGAGTGCTTCATGCACCAGTAGATCCACGCCTTGCGCGGCTTCGGTAACGGCGGCTGATTTGCTGGTGTCACCACTGATCACCACGCTGCGACTTTTGTAGCGAATACGGTAGCCTACAGCCGGGTGCACGGGCGAGTGCGCTACCGCGAAGGCGGATATCTCCAGATCTTTATCCTTCACGATGACGGCATGGCCCTGCGCTGGAACATCAAACGGTTTAGCGACACCGCCAAAGCCCGTGCTGGGCATGATGTGATTGCCATGATGCGCTACGCGATATTGATGATCTGGCTCATACGCTTGTAAGAAGCCTGCCACTACGGACTCAACACCTCGCGGGCCATAAATGGTGACGGGCTGTTGATTCGCGCTGGCACCCCAGCGTTGCAACATTAACTCACCCAAACCATCTATATGGTCAGAGTGGAAGTGTGTGAGAAAAACGGCCTCAATGCGGCCTGGGTTAAAGCCCATGGCAGTGATGTGGCGTGCGCTGCCGCTGCCGGTGTCAATCACGAATAAGCGCTGGCCCGCAATAATGAGGGTGCATGGCCCGGAGCGCAGGTCATCTGGGAAAGGAGCCCCAGCGCCACAAATGCCAATGTGCAAGCCATCGGCTAAGCCGTTCATGTTGTCGGTGCTCAGTCGTTTCGTGGCCACTTGCTTGACTAAGGCCAGACTGACCGGCACGGCTAGGAAGTGGTACGCCACAGCGCCCGAGAGCAGGAGCGCTGCTGCTACGATAAGTTTTTTGGTCATGATGGAACCTTGTCAGTGACAGCTGTTTTCAACAATTCGTCAGCCACGACCCATAGACGGTCCTGACCCCAAGTACAGACCTTACCTACTTTGAAAGACGGCACGCCCCACAGTCCCAAAGCAAACATGTCATCGCGATTACGTTCGGCTTGAAGGCGCCAATTGTCATTTCGTAAAGCCTGTTGTGCTTCGATCCAGTTCAGACCCGCACGCTCGGCAATGCGACGCAGGCCGTGATCGCTACCGGCATTGATACCTTCGGCCCAAACGCCCTGCATAAACGACATCACATAGGCTTCACCACAGCCAATGCGTTCGGCATAGGCAATCAAGGCTAGGCCGCGCTCCGTGGGTTTACCCACGGGGTCATTGATGCAACCAAAAGGAATGTTGCGAACGAAGGCTTCGCGCGCGGTGTCATGGCTGATGTAGGAACGTTTATCAGCAGGTACGGGCAAGCCGCGCATGACCATGGGCAAGACATAGCGCAGTTTTACGTTTGCCCCGGTCATGCGTGCCAGCGCAAAAACGCGTGGGGCCACAATCGCTGAATAAGGGCTGCGGAAGGAAAAGAAGAAATGAATATCGGGCGGTTTCACGCACGACACGGGCGCTTTAAGGTCGGCTGTGGGCGCAAATAACAGCGTGGATACTGCGTGTTTATGAGCCGCTAAAGCCTGCAATCGTTGTTCTAAGTGATAGAGCCGATCAATGCCCCAATACCATTCACCGGCATAAAAAAACGTGGCACCCAAGTAATGCCCTCGCCGTGCGCGGAGTTGATTAGCGGAGGCTTTGTGTGCCGCCACGGCAGCTGACGACGCACGAGGATATGTCATGTGTGAATCAAGGCCGGCGCAAAGATCGGCTTTGAACTGCCAGAGGTTTTTCGATACCTGTCCTGCGATTTTTGCAAAAGCCTCGGCCTCGTGATTGGCCACCAGCAGCGCACTGGCTTCAGCGATGGCTTCGGCGCTGGGTTGCCGACCCGCATCGCTAAATTCCAAACCATAGTGTTTGGCTAGGCGCGCGGCATCGAGGCGGCTGTAGGCAATGAGCTTGTCGCGTTCAGGCGCGGCCGAATCGGGTGGGGCATCCACAATATGAACGTTCAGAGCGATGTTGTAGCGTGCAAGCAACTCGGGCAGCGCGCCGGCAGTCAGTACGCTATAGGGGTCATCGACCTGATGAAAGTAATGCACGACGTGGGGCGCATCTTTGGCAATACGCAGACGTTCAGCGTTGGCGCGTTTGGCGAGTAGCCGCTGGCGCGAAAAAAGCTGACGGCTAATCAGCGGCATTAAAAGTGTTTTGAGTGACATGGTGTTCAATCTGCCTATTATTTTTATGTGGGCAAAATGCCACGTTCAAAAACGTGTATTAGCACCATGACAGATTGTTTTTTTTAAGGCAACCAATGGTTTAGCGGAAAATGCCGCTGGCGCAAAATCATAATTTTATGGGCGAAAATGATGCCCGCGCAGCGTTTTCAAGGGCCGGTTTTGATGCGTTTAGCTGTTTTCGTGCTGTGCTTTGTGTCGGTACTGCGTGGGTGAGCATTCCATTTTGCTGCGGAAGGCTAGGGTGAAGTTACTCTGATGGCGATAGCCCAAGCGTTCTGCGATATCACTTAAGCGCAGGTTGGTATTGCTTAAATAGTGCTGTGCAAGCTCCAGGCGTACTTCGTGCAGTAGTTCGCGAAAGGGCAGGCCGGCTTGTTGTAGCTGCCGCTGCAGGGTGCGCCCACTCATTTTTAACTGCGTTGCAATAAAGTCGATGTGCGCGACTTTTTGACCCACTCGATGGCGTAAATGCTGGCGCACTTGGGCGATTAAGTCCTGATCGTCCAAGGCGATTAATTGCCGCTGTAGAAACGCATCGTGAAGGGCGGCAATGGTGGCGTCAGCACCAGGTACAGCTTCGTTTAACGCATCCGCATGCAGGTGAATGGCGATGCAGTCGTGGCCCCAGGAAAGCTGTTCGCCAAATAGATTCTGCCACGGGCGGATATCGGCGGGTTGCTGGCGCATAAGCTCCACGCGCTGCGCCATCAGCGGCTGCGGGATCAGTAAGCGAATGAGTTGAATCGACGCGCCAACATAGGCCTCAACACGGCTTTCTTCGAGCAACTGTGGAAAGGCAAATCGCGTACGAAAGGTCAGTGTGTCGGGACTTTCGGCACTGAGGTCGAAATACAAGGCATCGGTCATGAGGCGAGAGAACTGCGTCATGCGCTCTAAAATCTCACCCAAATGGCGGCTGCTCAGCAGGGCTTGCCCCAGTTGCGCCCAATGCTGAGGGCGAAAATGTTGAGCCACCAAGAGGCCTGCTTCTTCACCCAGTCGGGCATCGGCCAGTTGCCAGAGCGGCACCAGCCGATGGACTGGATGCCGCATCTGCGCAAAATCGTCTTGTGCGCGTAAATTCATGAGCTCCAGTAAGGTGTCACGCGTGCATCCATCGGCCTCCAGGACCTCAAACAACGCGACGACCCAACTGCCGTGGATATGCATACTAGGGCGAGGGTACGTGCTGAATCGGGTTAAGTGTTCGTCTGCCGCAATCAGCGTTTGTTTGGCAATTTTGGAAGCGCGTGATGCCACCCAATGTCCCTGTCCAAACGCTATTACCCGGGCCGATTGTAGTGGCCGCGTAGAAGCTATTGTCTGTGGGGTATGCGGTGCTTGGAATGCTAAAGCGCGACTTCCCCGTTTGGAAATCAATAGACTCGAGTGTCCAAGTGTCCATGCCATTAATGCTGCGTGAGCCGATACCAAAGATTTGGCCGGAGCTGGCACTCATGCTGGGAATACCATTGGGCAGAGAGACCTCCGCGTTACTCCAAACGGTTTTACAGCGTCTGTTGATCGGATCCCAGTCTACGCGCTGTAAGCCTTGGGGCTTGTTGATGCTTAGGCCAGACAAAAGCTGTGTGAAAGGCTGTAATTGAGCGGGCACAAGCGCCAATAACTGGTTGAGCTTCATTTGGTTATTGACCACCACCGCGCCATAGCCACGTACCAGAACGGATTGCTCAGATTGGCTGACAGAGGCCGATTCATTACCGAAATTGATCGGCACTTCGCAGGCAATGCGGCGATCTCGGCCCGGTTTAATAGGCTGCCAATCGGTCGGAATGTCATCTTGCCACATCAAAACAAGGTGCATTAAGGGTTGTGCATCGGTAATGACGACAAAGCGATCTTTCGTGCCGGGCTGACCCATGAGAGTAGGTGTTGAGCCCGAACCTGTGCCGAGTCGTCCGCTGGCAGTACCGCCTGCACCGGCATAGCCCGCACGCCATTTGCTGCTGAGCTTCTGACCATCCCACGCAATACGATGCTGAGCTGCGCTGGTCACGACATAAATGTCACTGTTTTCATCGGCAGCAATGGAGTTGGACACCTGCTCTAAATCGTTGTCGGCAATGGTGCTGTCTTGGCAGGCATCACCATTGATTGAGTAGACTTTTAGCGTGGCAGCGCACATGGCTTCTGGCTGGCGCGGCACTACCCCAACCATGCCGAACTTGGTGGCGAAGGCGATATGGCCGTCGGGAAGCATGGTGATGCCGACCAGCTCATCTTCTCGATCGCCGCAGCGAGCTTCGGGAGGCAAACTAAAGCTCTGCAGGCGCTTAATGGCGCTGTGTCGATTGCCCACTTCGCTATCGCCAAAGACTTGCAGCGCGTCGGCTTGCCCAACGATCAGGCGCTGATCTCGATCTAATAAGTTATAGGCGCCACTGGTAGAGATGGTGCTAACACCGCCGGGTAAAAAGCGGTCGATGCGTCGCATAGTGTCACCATCAATCTTGATGACTTCGCCCGTAAAGCCAACGGTGGAGGCCCAAACGGCTTGGCGCTTTTGACTGTCACGCTCGGAGAAGTTCAGGACGACCGGCACAGCAGTCAGCGGGGCGTGATCAATATTGACTTGATCCGGTGTGGTTACGCCGGGCAGAGGCGATGACGCCTGAGCAAAATTGCCGCGATGACTAGCAGACCACGCATCTTGAGCGAGGTGCGGGTTACAAGGGGGCTCTGACCCATCCGCAGCAGCTAGGGTATTGCAACTCGGTGTGAGGTTGCCTGTGGGGGCAGGGTTACCACAGAGCGCAGCTGCGGCCCTAATCTCCTCTGCATTAGCTGTGCGCCCCGCTGACGCATTTTTGGCGGCGGGGCTGGACTCACTTCCGCAGCCCATTAATAAACTGGTCATCAGGGTTAAGCTAAAAAATACGGGCTTATTCAAGTGCGTGAACGGCATTTCTTTACTCAAAAATTAAAGGGCTGGAGCGCCGTCGGCTGGATTTGCTTCTTGATCGGCTAAGCACGCTGCAAAACGCTGCTTGGGCGTGCGGTTAGGCTGATCGAAAATCTCAGGGCGACAGTAAGTCGTTTGCGGTGCGAACTCGCCCATAACCTCGTTGATATCGGTGCCTTGAGGTACGCGCTTAATGGCTTGCGGGTAGTTGTCATCCACCAGCATCTGGCGATACAGCAAGAGGCCATCTGGGTAAGCACCCCAAGGCAGCCAGGTAATGCCTTGCGCGGACGTGGCGTGGGTGGGGCGTTCGGCCGTGTCGGAAACGGCAACCGTGAAGTAGCCATCGGCATCTAAAACGGTGTCCTTGTCGGCGCTGCAATCGGTGTAACGCTGAGTGACAAATTCATTTTGGCAAATGGACCAATAGCGCATTTGCTCTTGACCAATTGTCACGCCCTTTTTATCGCGGAAATTTGGCGCTTTTGCGCGCAGTAAGAACAGGTTGCCATAGCGTCGGGCAAAGGCCGACGTGGTGTAGTCATTGTGAACATTGCTCAGGAAACCGCCCCCCCCAGTGCTGGGCAGTGCGGGGAATTGACTGGCCTGTTCAGCGATCCCTAGTTGATCAATGATCATGTTCATGCCCGTTTGCGGCAGTCCGTAGAACGGGCGTGTAATGGCGGGGTAAACCGCCGTTGGAAAGGGCAGCGCGAGCTGATTGGGGTAGTCGGTCTGATTGATGAGGTCATTAAAGCCAAAGTCAGGCAGGAGTCCACCAAAGCTCGGTAGAAACGGCTCGCTACAGGTGGGTAAGGTGGCAATGGCTTGCCCAGTGCTCGATTCCAAGGTGAGCACAGGCAGTGCCACGCCACCGTCTTGGCGCTCACCGCTAGCTAAGTAGGTGCGATAAATAATGGGCACCACAGGGCCATTCGGGAGTTGCAGGGGGCCAGCACCAATCGCGCCACTGTAAAAGCTATTAGCGGCTCTTTGTTCAGGCGCAGCGCCGAAATTCAGGTAGGCGGTATAGCGACCGCCAGAACTGGCGGTGGCCTCGGTGAAGGGGTTACGTGAGCCCGATTCAGGACTAATTTCGCGATCGGCGATGGCGTCAGTAGGGCGTAACGCCAGATCGTAACTATTAAACGAGAAGTAACGTGCCTTTGGGTAAATGCCTTCAATACGTAAGCGATTACCGGGCGTCATGGGCACTAGGGCGACCCAATAACGCGCGGCTTTATCGGGAAAGGCGATGTTGGCGTTATCGGCATCGGAGGCTGCAATCCAGCCACAGCCCAAGCCCTTGAGGGTATCGGCATTAGTCGCCGAGGATGCCTCTTTTGGTGAGTCATTCTCAGTGGGTTCAGAGCCACCCAGCATGGACATGAGGCTGGCGAGTGGGCTTGTGCTCGATTCCGGGCTTGTGGTTTCTGTAGTTTTTTCTGTACTACCAGAGCCGCAACCTAGGAGCGTAAAGCTCAGGGCGATAGTGGCAAGGCGACGCTGATTCGTGCGGTGCATATTGTTCTCGTTATACCGACGTAAAGTGTCAGAATCGTACTAATGCGCATGTATTAATGCAAGTGCATTTTAATGGCTCTTAGCTTGTGGCAGACTAGCCCCATTATCAGGTTGAGTATTGTTTGTGAGCGAAATTTCTGCTGTTTATCAGCAAGACACTGCGTTAGCCGAGCCTGCAGAAGGGCGTCAGGCGCTGTTAACGGCTGCACTGAAAAGCTTTGCCGAGCATGGTTTGAATGGCGTTTCTTTGCGTACCATTACCGCGCAAGCGGGGCAGCTAAATCAGTCGGCCATTCGTTATCATTTTCGTGACAAAGAGGGCTTGGTGGCTGCTGTATTGGCGGATGTCATGGCGGCGTTGGCTCCTCATCAGGCACAAGCCTTAGCGCAGTTAACAGCGCGGGGAAGTGAGCGTCCATGGACCATGCGTGAGCTCACGCAGGTCATGTTTCAGCCCTTCCTCATGGTGTATTTAGGTGGTTCGTTAGGGTTGCAGCGGATTCGATTTTTGTCGCGCTTGACCTGGCAAGAAGGTGGCAAAGGGCAGGCGATGTTGGTGTCGGCAGTTCAGCCGTATTTCTTGCAATACACCGCGACACTGCAGGCTCTTGCACCGCAGAAATCTGAGGCCGCGTTGGCGCTACACACCTACCTGACGGTGAATACGCTGATTCATGGTCTGGCCGATGCCTCTTTACTTCAGGCGCATCCCGTCTTTGGCTTGGATACCTTGCACGAGACCCAACCCGGCGCCTTATTGAACTATTTCTATGACTATCTGGCGGGCGGCTTAGCGAGCAGCTGAGTTATTGCCTAGCCACGTCATGCGATAGGTTTCTGCGCCATCTTGATGGGTGATTTGTAGCGGCAAAAACTGCTGCTTGGGATCTAGCCATAAGGTGGTGATGCGCGAGCCTTCGGCATTACGGCGCTGGAAAACGCGAACCGGAATAGTCTGCTCGGCCACGGCCAGTGTCTCGGCGGGTAGTTCCGTCAAGGTGATAACAGTCACCCCTTTAATATCGGCCAAGGCGTATTGAGTTTGGGCTTTGCCGGTCAGCAGTAAATCACTGCGTAATTGGGCTTCTAGGCTCAAGCTATCAATCAGGTTGGCTTGGTCTGGGTATTGGCGCACTTTACCTTTGCGATCGGTGGTGGCCACTTGGCCATCGCTACCGCGCAAAATGCGTACGTTTTGCGGAAAAAACAGTAATTGCAGCTGCCGCTGATAGTTCTCAAATTGCACCTTGCCAGCCTTCCATGCGAACTGGCTGCGCTCATCTAAGGAGCCTATGCCGGGCACACTGGCTGCGGTGTGCAGGCTGCATACTTGCTGCTGACAACTCAAGCTTCGAGTGGCATCGCCACTGAGATTGCCATCCCAGCTGAAACGGTAGCGATGACTGCCGGCCGACACGGGGAAGTCGTTGGCGTTGGCAACGGCATGGTTAGCGCTGGTGGCCGATGGGCTGGCGCTGGCGGGGCTGATGGGGTTGGCTGGTTGGCTAGCACAGGCCACTGAAAAGGGTGTTATTAAAGCAATGCAGGCTAGGCCGCGAAATAAAGACATGACAACTCCGTGGCACGAGGCCGGTTGAGACATTACGTCGCGAGCTGCTGAGCGGCGCTTAAGGGCTGACCATCGAAGTAAATTAGACCCGCATTCAAAGTCAGGCGCTGCTGGGCAAGCCAAGACAACACCGTTGGATAAAGTCTGTGCTCGGCAGCGTGAACGCGCGCAGCAAGCGTTTCCACACTATCGTCGTCTCTAACGTCAACCATGGCTTGCGCGATGACCGGGCCGCCATCTAATTCGGGCGTCACAAAATGTACGGAGCAGCCGTGAATGCGGTCGCCGGCATCCAGCGCTCGCTGGTGGGTGTGTAGGCCTTTGTATTTGGGCAGCAGGGAAGGATGAATATTGATGAGTCGCCCCTGTAGGGCATTAACGAAACCGGGGCTGAGGATGCGCATAAAGCCCGCGAGCACCACGACGTCGGCCTGCCAGGCTTCAATTTGTTTCAGCATGGCGGCATCAAATTCAGTACGGTCGGCAAAGTCGGTGTGCGCTAAAACGGCCGTCGCAATGCCCGCGTGTTGGGCGCGCTGCAAGCCATAGGCATCAGCTTTATTGCTTAACACACCCACTACGCTGCCCGGAATACTGACCGGTGCCGTCGCCGTGGCGGCTTGGCCGCAGGCATTCAAAATGGCTTGAAGATTGGAGCCTGACCCCGAGATCAAGACGACCATACGGAATGACATGGCGCAGGCTCCTGTACAGCGATGTTGCAATGCTTAGGCAAACACCACGGTCGGTTCGCTGTGCGTGGACGGCACGATCTTGCCGAGCAGCCAAGCGTCGTCACCGGTGGATTTAAGCTGAGCAATAGTGGCTTCAACTTGATCTGCTGGCACCACAACCACCATGCCCACACCGCAGTTAAAGGTGCGGTACATCTCGAAACGCTCCACATTGCCCTGGGCCTGCAGCCACTGGAACAGCGGTGGCCAGTTCCACGACGATTCGTCGATGACGGCATCGCAGCCTTCCGGCAGCACGCGTGGCAGGTTGCCGGGCAGACCGCCGCCGGTGATGTGCGCCAGGGCGTGCACCGGCAGCGCCTTGATCAGCGCCAGCATGGACTTCACATAGATGCGCGTTGGTGTCATCACCACGTCGGCGAGCGAACGGCCCGCGAGGTCTTGGTTCAGATCGGCACCGGAGACTTCAATGATCTTGCGAATCAGCGAATAGCCGTTCGAGTGTGCGCCGCTGGCGGCCACGCCGATGAGCACATCGCCGGCCTTCACTTTTGAGCCGTCGATGATTTCCGATTTTTCCACCACGCCCACAGGCGAGGTCGTAATCGTCGCCTTCGTACATGCCGGGCATTTCAGCGGTTTCGCCGCCAACCAGCGAGCAGCCAGCCTGCAAACAGCCTTCGCCGATGCCGGTCACAACCGTCGCTGCGGTATCCACATTGAGATGGCCGGTGGCGTAGTAGTCGAGGAAAAACAGCGATTCGGCGCCGCAAACCACGATGTCGTTCACGCACATAGCGACCAAATCAATACCGATATGCTCGTGACGGTTCAGTTGCAACGCCAGGCGCAGCTTGGTGCCCACGCCATCGGTGCCGGATACCAGCACGGGCTGCTTGTAGCCGGCTGGGATTTCGCAGAGCGCGCCGAAACCGCCGAGGCCGCCCATCACTTCGGGGCGCTTGGTCTTCTTAGCGACACCCTTGATACGTTCGACCAGATGATCTCCGGCGTCGATGTCTACACCGGCATCTTTGTAACTGAGCGAAGGCTTGGCGTCTGTCATGGCTAAAAACTCGGCGGGTTGCGGCAAATGAGGCGCGCATTCTATCAGGACAGTGCTTGCCCGTCATGGCTCTGGCTACGCACAATAGCCACTCCTTGATATTCCATCGCATGAGCGCAGGATGTGTGCATGAAAGATCGTAATCGCTGGCTGATCGTAGTGGCCCTGGCGACGCTCGCTGGCTTGCTCTATGCACTGCAGCCAATACTGTTGCCCTTTGTGGTCGGCGCGTTATTCGCCTATCTCGGCAACCCTTTGGTGCATCGACTCATGCGCGCTGGCTTTAGCCGCGTTATGGCGGTGAGTGCCACCTTCGCCACCTTGTGCTTAGCCGGCACGGTAACGCTGGTGCTGGTGCTGCCGCGCTTGTGGGAGCAATTAGTTTATCTGGAGTCGCGCATTCCCTCGGTCTTGCGCTGGATGAATCGGCAGGGCATTCCTTGGCTGGAGCAGAAGTTGCGCGTCAATATTGATCGGATCGATATGGATTTGATCACGGAGTGGCTCACGGCCTTTTGGCGCGGAGCGGATGCCACCACCACCGACATGCTCACGCAAATTGCTCAGTCTGGCCTGCATGTGGCGGCCACACTCGGTCTAATTGCTCTCATTCCCGTGGTGACTTTTTACTTGTTGCTGGACTGGGATGAGCTGGTGCAGAAGCTGCGAAACCTGCTGCCGCGAAAGTTTGAGCCACAGTTAGTGGCACTGGTAGAAGAGTGCGACAGCGTATTAGCAGCGTTTTTGCGCGGCCAACTCATGGTCATGGTGGCCTTGGGCCTGATTTACGGTATCGGCCTTCAACTTGTTGGCATTAAGCTGGCCATGGTGATCGGCTTAGTGGCTGGCCTCGCCAGCATCATTCCCTACTTTGGTTTCACGCTGGGCATCGTCACGGCGAGCTTGGTGGCCTTGTTTCAGTTTGGTTTGTTTATTAAGCCGTTGTTATTGGTGTGGGCGGTATTTGGTATTGGTCAGCTCATTGAAAGCTGGATCTTGCAGCCATGGTTAGTGGGTGATCGTATTGGCCTGCCCCCGGTCGGTGTGATTTTCGCCATCATGGCGGGTGGCCAGCTCTTTGGCTTCTTTGGCATGTTGTTGGCTTTGCCTGTGGCAGCCATCCTCGTGGTGTTGTTGCGCCATGCTCAGCGCCGATATTTAAATAGTCATTGGTATCACGGCGGAGAAACTCCGCTTGTCTAATCCGGACGATCTCTTCATGCCCGAGGAGCAGCTGCTGCTGCCCCTGCAGTCTCGTCAGGATGTGGCGTTAGCTGATTTGCCCGCGCAGGCCTTTGCGCCGGTGCTGTCTGCGCTTGAGCAACTGATGTCGGGCGCATTAACGCAGCTCCATGTTTACGGCGAGCCTGGCTCTGGCCGTTCGCTACTGCTCTCGGCTGTTGCGGCAGAAGCGGCACAACGACTCGGCCAATGTATTTTGCTGCCTTTGCGCCAAGTCGTGTTTCTGCCTGCGGATATGTTGCAGGGTTTGGAAAGTTGCCCGCTGGTGGTGCTCGATGACATCGAGGCCGTGGCCGGTTGGCCGGAGTGGGAAGAAGGATTGTTTAATCTCTATAACCGCCTACAAGAGCAGGGTGGGCGTTTGCTGGTCAGTGCCGCCATGATTCCGGCCGATCTGCCGCTTCAATTGCCCGATTTGCGATCACGCTTGGCGCGTGCCAGCGTGCATGTGTTGCCAACACCGGACGACGCCATTCGGCAGGAGTTGTTGCAGACCATCGCGCAGCGTCGTGACTGGCAGTTGGAGCCGGAGCTGGTGCGCTATTTGATTGAGCGAGGACCGCGCGGTTTGGGGCGATTCACCACGGTGCTCGACAAACTTGAGCAGCGTGCCCTACGCGAAAAGAGAGCGATCACGGTGCCGTTGGCGCGAGCTGTGCTGGACTAAAGCAGCTTGCTATGCGCGCTTTCAACAGTGGACGCAGAGCATTGAAGCGAAATAAGCTGCGCCCTAGTATCAACGGATCAGGAAGTGCCATGAGTCTGGATTTCAGTTCCTTTGCCAATGCCATCACTCAGCTCGAAAAGAGCCTAGCGTATGCGCACTCACCTTTGGCACAAGGCAACCCCGGGCTGGCAGAGCAGCTGCGCAACTCCGTGATTCAGTGTTTTGAGTTCACTTATGAACTGAGCCACAAGATGCTCAAGCGTTACCTCGAAAGCACGGCAGCCAATCCTGATTCAATCGACTTGGCAAGCTTTCAAAGCCTGATTCGGTTGGGTAATGAAAAGCAGTTGCTACGCTCGGATTGGTCGCGTTGGAAAGCTTATCGTCAAGCCCGAACCGATAGCAGCCATACCTACGATCAGCAGAAGGCAGAGGCCGTTTTTGCGATCGCACCTGATTTTCTCGATGAAGCGCGGTTTTTGTATCACCAGCTCACTGAACGAAACGAATTGCCATGAGTCTGGTGCCAAATGGTCTGGCCCTGTCATCTGACGCATGGGCAGAGGTGCAAGCCATTTTGCAGCGCTGTGCCCCTGAGTGGGAGGTGTGGGCGTTTGGCTCGCGCACCACGGGCAAGGCCAAGCCCTACTCCGATCTTGATCTGGCACTGATCACGCAAGTGCCGCTGACGCTGTCGCAAATGGCGACCTTGCAGGAGGCGTTTGATACGTCGGACCTAACTTTCCGCGTTGATCTGGTGGATTGGGCGGCCACCAGCGAATCCTTCCGCCAGATTATTTTCGCCAACAAAGTGATCTTGAAGTCTGCTTAGAGCGCGCCGCCCTGAGTGGCGCGCTTAGCTTTAACGAAGCGAATCGTCAGCACAAATACCCCAGCAATAAGCACGCACTCAATCATGGCCAGCTGGCCTTTTAAGCCCGGGGCAAAGGCCGACAGCACGGCAAAAATGAAATACAGCATCAGCACATAACCCAACCATGCGGCACTGCTGGCATTACCTCGGCGCAGGCCGGGCAAAAACCAAAGCAGGCCGATTGCCTGCACCAGCCAGACCACCAGTGACGCCAACAGTGACAGCTCGGTAAAGGCGACTTCAACGGCCATCCATACCAATAGCGCAATTAAGCTCCACATGGTGTAGCGCTGTAATTGCGCGGCTTGAACCTGTAGTAACTCGGCATCATTCATGGGTTTTGTCTCAGCAAATCAGTATTGGGTTGAGTTCGATTTAAGTCGTGGGGCGCATTTTGCCCAGCGTGCCACACGGCGTCCGAGGGCCTGGCAGAGCGCGGCTTCATCGGGCGAGATGGGTTGCTGGCCATCACCACCGGCCCAGTGCGACGCACCATAAGGCGTGCCGCCGGTGCGCGTATTAAGCAAAGCCGGTTCGGCATAAGGTAAACCCACTAGCACCATGCCGTGATGCAACAACGGCAGCATCATGCTGAGTAAGGTGGACTCTTGACCGCCATGCAGTGAGCCGGTGGACGTAAAGGCGGCGGCAGGTTTGTCGATGAGTGCACCGTTAAGCCACAGCGGCGTCGTGCTATCAAGAAAGTATTTTAGCGGCGCGGCCATGTTGCCGAAACGTGTGGGGCTGCCCAACAAGAGACCACTGCAATCAGTGAGGTCATCGAGCGTGGCATAAATATCGCCGGTGTCAGGAATCTCGGGAGCGGTCTGCTCACAATCGGCTGAAATCGCAGGCACGGTGCGTAGGCGAGCGCTCATGCCGGTGCTTTCAATGCCACGAGCAATGAGCCGAGCCATCTCGCGGGTGGCGCCTTGACGGCTGTAATACAACACCAAAATGTAAGGATCTGACATGCTTGCCTCGACAGCCACGGGTCTGGCGGGAATACTAGCGCGAAGCCACTGAGGATTGCTGCATGAAGCGTTCGGCACGACAACAATTGAGCACGATTGGGCATTTGCTGCGCACCGCCGGCCAGCACTTCCTGCGCGACAACTGTCGCGGGCATGCCGCTGCGTTGACGTTCACCACCTTATTTGCCGTGGTGCCGATGATGACGGTGGTCTTTACGGCACTGGCAGCGGTACCTTCGCTGAAGCCCGTCAGTGCCGAAATTCAGCAGTTTATTTTTTCGAATCTGGTGCCCAGCACCGGCGAAGCTGTACAGCAGCATCTCGGCGAGTTTGCCCAACAAGCCAGTGAGCTCACGCTCGTGGGTATTGGCATGTTGTTTCTCACGGCCATCATGATGCTCGTCACCATTGAGCGCGCTTTTAATGAAATCTGGCAGGTGCGTGCGCCCAAGCAGGGTTTAATCAGTTTTTTGCGCTACTGGGCCGTGCTCAGCTTAGGGCCGTTCCTGCTCGGCGCCGGCTTCGTGCTGTCGTCGTATTTGATGTCGCTGCGTGTGCTCAGCGATACGGTTGATATGGTCGGCACCGTGCTGCCCGGGGTGGGTCTCATTCCGCTGTTGTTTACGGCGCTCGGTTTTACGCTGCTCTACACCACTGTTCCGAATTGCCGCGTGCCTTGGCGCGCGGGCTTGATCAGTGGTTTTGTGGCGGCCTGCTTATTCGAGTTAGCCAAACGTGGCTTCGGTATCTTTGTCACTAGCTTTAGTTCGTATGAGTTGGTTTACGGCGCGTTCGCTGCTTTCCCCGTGTTCCTGCTGTGGATTTATCTGTCATGGCTAATCATTTTGTTTGGTGTGGAGCTCAGCCGAAGTTTGGTGCTGCATGATGTGGAAGCGCGTCCTTCGCAGCATCCGGTGCTGGCGTTGATGACGCTTTTGCAATGCTTACAAGCACGCCATCACGAGGGCATGGGACTGAGCGAAACCGAAATCATGCGGATTCTGCAACGCAGCACGCAGTGGGGCTGGTCACAATGGCAAGACTGGCTGCTTACGCAGCGGTATATGGTGCGCACGGCGGATGGCGATTTTCGTTTAGCACGGGATTTGAGCCAGGTTGATATTGCACAGCTCTTGCCCAGTTTGCCCTGGTCCTTGCCAGCCCCAGACGCACTCAATCCCGATGAAACGCTGGACCGATCGCAGCCTTGGCGAGTGGCTCTGCGGGATTGGTTGGCGCCGCTGCACGTGGCGAGTCAACGCCCGCAATCACTTAGCGCACTTCTGCAAGGTGAGACCTTGCCCCGTAGCGAAATAATGGAGGCCGGTCATGGCACTGACCCTCGTCACGCCTAGCGCAGAAACACGAAAAACCCTGTATTTACGGCGCGATCAACTGACGCTAACGGCGTGGCTGGAAGGCCCGGAACACGCGCCCTTGGTCATGTTGGTGCATGGCTTCCCGGATACCCCACACGGTTGGGATGGCGTGACTCAGGGTTTGCTCGCGGCAGGTTATCGGGTGTTAAGACCGTGGCTTCGGGGCTATACGCCCAGTTCCGTGCACCCCGATGCCGATTACGATGCCTATGCCGCCAGTCTGGATTTATTGGCGTGGCAACGTGAAATGGGTGGTCTTCCAATTCATCTGGTCGGGCACGACTGGGGCGCTATCGCGGCAATGGCGGCGGTGGCGAATCAGCCAGCCGCTTGGCGATCCTTGAGTATATTGGCTATTCCACCGTTTCAGCGCGTTGAGCGTGCCTGGCGCCTACTGCCCGCGCAGCTCCGAAACTCCGCCTATATGCTGGAAATGCAGTCGCTGAATGCCGTGCAAGGTGTGCGTGCCAATGACTGTGCGCGTTTGCGCGAACTCTGGCAGATTTGGTCGCCGGGCTGGGCGTTTACACCAGAACAGTTCGCGCCCGTGCAGCAGGCGTTTCTGGAAGCCGATGTGGCTTGGGCAGCAACGCGCTATTACCGAGCGCTGTTTACCCCGTGGCGTGGCAACACCCGCACGCTTTACGCCTTAGCTAGACGTGCGCTGAACGTGCCGACGCTGGCGTTGACCGGCGCTTTGGACGGCTGTATGCAGGCAGACTTATTTAATGTGCTGGTGGACCCAACCATGTTTCCGGCGGGCATTACCTGCCAGCGTCTCAATGATTGTGGGCATTTTTTGCAAGCAGAACAGCCACAGGCTGTGGTGGCGGCATTGCTTCCCCATTTAGCCGCACGCGGCTAGCTGCGGTTATACTCGCGTCCACATTTTCCGCTAACCCATTCGATCGTTCCGATGGAGCTTCACCATGACCGTCATCAAGAAAGACGACCTCATCCAGAGCGTCGCCGATGCCCTGCAATACATCTCCTACTACCACCCGGTAGACTTCATTCAGGCCATCAACGCCGCCTACGAGCGTGAAGAAAACCAGGCAGCCAAGGACGCGATGGCGCAGATCCTGATCAACTCGCGCATGTGTGCCGAGGGTCATCGCCCGATCTGCCAGGACACCGGTATCGTCACCATTTTTGTGAAAGTCGGCATGAATGTGCGCTGGGATCTCGGCGACCTCTCGCTGGATGACGCCATCAACGAGGGCGTGCGCCGCGCCTATCTGAACCCGGACAATGTGCTGCGCGCATCCATCCTGCGTGACCCGGCCGGCAAGCGCACCAACACCAAAGACAACACCCCGGCGGTGATTCACTACAGCATCGTGCCCGGCGACAAGGTCGACATCACCGTCGCTGCCAAGGGCGGCGGTTCCGAGAACAAGTCGAAGATGGCCATGCTCAACCCGTCCGACAGCATCGTGGACTGGGTGCTGAAGACCGTGCCGACCATGGGCGCCGGCTGGTGCCCGCCGGGCATGCTCGGCATCGGCATCGGTGGTACCGCCGAGAAAGCCGCGCTGCTCGCCAAGGAATCGCTGATGGACCCGGTGGACATCCAAGAGCTGATCGCTCGTGGCCCGTCCAACCGCATCGAAGAGCTGCGCATCGAGCTCTACGAAAAGGTTAACGCGCTCGGCATCGGCGCACAGGGTCTGGGCGGTCTGACCACGGTCATCGACATCAAGATTCTCGACTACCCGACCCACGCCGCCTCGCTGCCGGTCGCCATGATTCCCAACTGCGCCGCCACCCGTCATGTGCATTTCGAGCTGGATGGCTCCGGCCCGGCCGAGCTGGAAGTGCCGAAGCTGGAAGACTGGCCGAAGCTCACTTTCGATGCCTCCAAGTCGCGTCGCGTCAATCTGGACGGCATCACCCCGGAAGAGATTGCTTCGTGGCAGCCGGGCGAGACCCTGCTGCTGACCGGCACCATGTACACCGGCCGCGACGCCGCGCACAAGCGCATGGTCGAGATGTTCGCCAAGGGCGAAGAGCTGCCGGTGGACCTCAAGGGCAAGTTCATCTACTAC
>Ga0255139_1000161_pt1 | contig 23582 bp, 21 predicted proteins | sample Law_Colum_RepB_8_FD_188549 | JGI IMG/M metagenome (GOLD analysis project Ga0255139, IMG submission 188549) | Freshwater microbial communities from St. Lawrence River, New York, United States - Law_Colum_RepB_8d | ecosystem: Environmental > Aquatic > Freshwater > River | place: USA: New York...
GGCGCTGCTTTCAAAAACTCCCAGAAAACAGCCTACATTGAATATCTATTTGAGAGTTCTGACCATCCGGATTCACCCCAGATCACCAGCATTCATGCGGGTTGCAGGAGTTTTGCAGGGCCGACCAATGAGCCCAAGTATTGCAAGGAGCCAAACACCACCAGCATCATCACCGAGCCCGACTCGACCAGGATGAACCAGCCCAGCACGATGGACTCCATCTCGAAAGCCCAGGAGGTGGCCAGGTCGGCGGGCCACTGAAAGCGAAAACTCCGAACCCGGAACGGATCGCGCCAGTGCATCGCGGGCGGGGATGGGGCGTGGGCGGTTGAAGAGGTCACCGCAGCGGCCTTGTGCCCAGCTTCAAACTTTGCAAGACCTCAAGCAGGGATGGGCTGTGGGTCATGCCTGGGCTGCGATCAGTCTTGCCCAGCGCGAGAGGGCTGCTGCGTGATGGGCTCGGCATTTTGAGGATGCGTTTGCGCTGGAGCAGGCTCGGGCATGAAACACATCTTTTCGCCGTCCCAACGCTGGCCGCACCAGCACAGGCCTTCGGCGTTGATGATGCAAGTGCCGGTGCCGCAGCACCGTGGATCGTCTGACATGGGCCTGCTCCTGAATCCGGAATAAAAATGGCAGGATGCCCGAAAACGCTTCGGGCATCCTGCCAGGCGGATCAAAGGCCTGCAGTGGCCTTGGCTTTTTCGCAAGCCATCAAGATGCGCTCGGGCGTGGCCGGTGCGTCCATGTACACCACGGCTTTGTGGTCGGCACTGGCGGCCACAGCGTCACGCAGGGCAAAGAAGGCCGACAAGCCCAACATCAAGGGCGGCTCGCCGGTGGCCTTGCTGTTAAATGGCGTGGGCTTCAGGTTGGCGTTGTCAAACAGAGACACCTTGAAATGCTCAGGGATGTCGCCCGCCACGGGGATTTTGTACGTGCTGGGGCCGTGCGTGAGCAGCTTGCCCTTCTTGTCCCAAATGCACTCTTCCATGGTGAGCCAGCCCATGCCTTGCACATAGGCGCCTTCGATCTGACCTTTGTCCAATGCGGGGTTGATGCTGCGGCCCACGTCGTGCACGATGTCCACGGCCTTGAGCCACCACTCGCCCGTGCGGGTGTCGATCTCTACTTCGCTCACGGCAGCGCCGTAGCAGTAGTAATAGAAAGCACGGCCGTTCAGGGTGGTGAAGTCGTATTTGATTTCGGGCGTCATGTAAAAGCCCGTGACCGACAAGCCCACGCGGTCCAGCCACGCTTGCTTGGTCACATCAGCCCACTTGACCGACTTTCCGCCGCCGTGCACTTCGTTGTTCGCAAAAGTCACATCGCCTTCGGCGCAACCCAACATGCGGGCAGCCACAGGCTTCAAGCGCTCACGCATTTGCGCGGTGGCGTTCATGATGGCTGCGCCGTTGATGTCGGCGCCGCTGGATGCGGACGTGGCCGAAGCGTTGGGCACTTTTTGTGAATCGGTCGCGGTGATGCGCACATGGTCCACGCTGATGCCCAAGCCATCGGCACAGACTTGCGCCATCTTGGTGTTCAGGCCCTGGCCCATTTCGGTGCCGCCGTGGTTGCAGCTGACCGAGCCGTCCATGTAAACCACCAGGAGCGCGCCGCCTTGGTTCAAGTGCGTAGCGGTGAAGCTGATGCCGAACTTGAGAGGCACGAGCGCAATACCGCGCTTGCGGGTTTTGCTCTTGGCGTTGAAGGCCTGCACCGCGGCGCGGCGCTCAGCGTATTTCGATTCGTGTTCGACCTGATCGATCACCTTGTCACCCACCCAGTCTTCAATGAGCTGGTTGTATTGGGTGGTCATGGTGTCGGGCGTGCCGCTGATGGCGGGGTCTTTGTAGAGGTTGAGCTTGCGCACTTCCAATGGGTCTTTGCCCAAAGTCATCGCGATCTCATCCATCACAGTCTCGATGCCGAACATGCCTTGCGGGCCGCCGAAACCACGGAAAGCGGTGGCGCTTTGCGTGTTGGTTTTGCAGCGGTGGCTCACCAACTTGAGCGCGGGCAAGTGGTAAGTGTTGTCGATGTGCAAGCAAGCGCGGTCGTTCACCGGGCCCGAATAGTCGGTGCTGTAACCGCAGCGCGACATGAGCGTGATGTCAGCGCCCAAAACGCGGCCGTTGTCGTCAAAGCCCACTTCGTAGTCGATGCGGAAATCGTGACGCTTGCCGGTGATGGTCATGTCGTCGTCGCGGTTCACGCGCAGCTTGACCGGCTTTTGCAGCTTGTGCGCGGCCAGAGCAGCGCTCTGGCTGAAGATGCTGGCGTTGCCTTCCTTGCCACCAAAGCCGCCACCCATGCGGCGGCAAATCACTTCGACGTCGTTGGTGTGCAGGTTCAGGGCGTGCGCGGCTTCGCGTTGGTTGCCGTCGGGGTGCTGGGTCGACACATACAGCGTCAGCTGGCCGTCTTCCTTGGGCACCGCGTAAGTGATCTGGCCTTCCAGGTAAAACTGTTCCTGCTGGCCGGTACGGGTCGTGCCCTTGATTTTGTGAGGCGCGTTGGCAATGGCCGCGGCGGCGTCGCCACGGGTGATGCCCTTGGGCGGCATGATGAAGCTGCCTGCTTCCATCGCCTCTTCCACGGTCAAGATGGGCTTCAGTTCTTTGACCAGCACCTTGGCTTTTTTGGCGGCTTCGCGGGCGTAGAGCATCTCGCGCGCCACGACCACGGCCACGGCCTGGCCGACAAACTCGACCTTGCCTGCGGCAAGGAAGGGGTCGTCGTGGATGATGGGGCCGGAGTTGTTTTCGCCGGGAATGTCTTTGGCGGTGTAGACGGCCACGACGCCGTGTTCCTTCAGGATGGCTGCGCGGTCAATGCCGTCGCCAATCAACTCACCATGCGCCACGGGCGACAAGATGAGTGCGGCATATAAAGTGCCAGCATGCTCGGGGATGTCGTCGATGTAAGTGGCCGAGCCGGTCACATGCAGGTGCGCGGACTCGTGAACGATGTCGGTGCCTTGCTGAACGCCCGAAACAGGCAGCAGGTTTTTCAGTGCGGTAGGAGCGTTCATTCAAGCCACCTCTTTCTGTTCTTCGATGAATTCAAGGGCCAGGTTGCGGGCCACCAGTGCGCGATAAGCCCATGTGGCGCGCAGGCCGTCGCGAGCGGTGAAGCTGGCGGCAATTGCGGCGTCCAGATCGGCCGCTTTCACGTCGGCGGGCAACTTGCCCTCCAAAACGGCTTCGAGCTTGGGGGCACGGCAAGGCGATGGGGCCAAGCCGTTGTAGGCCAATTTCACACCGGACAACTTGCCGTCTTTGAGCGTGTAGCTGATGGCGGCGCAGGTGGCCGAAATGTCTTGCTCAAAACGCTTGCTCACCTTGTGGGCGCGGAACACCTGGCCTGCCACGGGCTTGGGCAACTCGACGGCTTCAATGAACTCGCCGGGCTCCATCACGTTTTTCTTCATGCCGGTGTAGAAGTTGTCCAGCAGCACCTTGCGGGTCTTGTCGCCCCGGCGCAGCACCAGGCTGGCACCCAGCGCCATCAGGCAAGGCATGGTGTCGCCAATCGGCGAGCCATTGGCGATGTTGCCCGCCAGCGTGGCCGTCGACCGGATGGGCGGCGAGCCAAAGCGACGCAGCACTTCGGTGAAGTCGGGGTAAGCCTTGGCCACCAGCGCTTCGACTTGCGTGAGCGACACGGCCGCACCAATGCGCCAAGCGCTGGACGTTTCTGTCACCTGGCGCAGCTCGGCCACATTGCCCAAATACATGATGTGGTCGGGTCGGCTGAACTGCTTGTTGACCTGCAGGCCAATTTCTGTGCTGCCGGCCAAAAGGGTCGTGGTGGGGTTCTTGACCAAATAGTCGGCCACCTCGGCGATCGTGGCGGGCGAGACAAACTCATTGCCCTTCTTGGTGCGCACCACGGGTTGCACGATGATGTCGCCGTCCAGGCTCAGCGTGGGCACCTTGGCGCGTTGAATTTCTTTGAGCAAAGGCACATCGGCGCTGTCATCGATCTTGAGCGCTTCGGGCTTGGCGCAGGCCTTGGTGGCCGACTCGATGATTGGCTTGTAGCCGGTGCAACGGCACAGGTTGCCGCTGAGCGAATCGGTGATCTGCTGGCGGTTGGGCATGGGCAACACCTGCACCAGGTTCACCAGGCTCATCACGATGCCAGGGGTGCAGAATCCGCACTGCGAGCCGTGGCACTTGACCATCTCTTCTTGCACCGGGTGCAGGGTGCCGTCGGCCTTTTTCAGGCTCTCGACGGTCTTGACCGATTTGCCGTCCAGCGAGGGCAGCAACTGAATGCAGGCATTGGTGGCCACATAGTCCACGCCCGTGCCTGCGGCGTTGAGCTCGCCCACCATGACCACACAAGCGCCGCAATCGCCTTCGGCGCAGCCCTCTTTGGAGCCGGTGCGGTGGAGTTGTTCGCGCAGGTAGTCGAGAACAGTGGTGGTGCGGCGCTCGCCCTGGGCTTCGACGATTTGGCCGTCGAGCACAAAGCGCACGGTGTTGGTGACTTGGGTCATGGTGCGGGGAGGTGAGTAAATAAACGGTAGAACGCTGATTTTAAAGACCCAGGGCCTCGGCGGGCGGCCTTTTTGGCGAATTAATTGGGATCTGACCCCGATTATTTGACCCCGATTATTCCGGCAGGCGCAGCCCACAGCCCACGCGACGATGTCTTGGCCGTGGTCTGTGCCGTTGCATACGCCGTCCGCAGCTGGATGTCGATTTCACACTTGTAAGACTCGTAATACCAAGCAGCCCCCGAAGCCACTTGGCTCAAGTTCACATTGCTGCAATCGGGTGTGAACACGGTGCCCAACACCCGGTCGTATGGGTCTTTTTGGGCGTAGGTGACGGTGACTTGCTGTCCCAGCACCAGCACAGACAAATGGTCGCGTGACTGCGAACCGTAGGCCTGCGCCAATTCCGGGGCGTCAATGCTGCCCAGTCTGATGGACTCACCATTCACAGTGATGGTGTCGCCGTCGTGCACCGATGTGACCTTGCCTGCGCCTGATGCAACGCATGCTGCCCCGTTTGTTGTTGCTGCCGGGTGCCCTTGCGACGTGCATCGCCCAGGTCTTCGAACTGCTCAAGGGCAATCTGGTGCGAAGGGTGGATGGTCGATCTCGGCCACGACCTGCGAGCAAAAACAAGCCGCATCTGGATTTGGCTTACACGGGGTAGTAACTTAAGTTCGGTGGATTGCCCCCCGCATGGGCTTTTTTACGATTCTCTTCCTGAATCGCACGATTGACAGTGTGATCAACAACACTGAGAATCACACCCTCTTTCGCTCAATATCATGATGCCATGACACAACTCACAGCCAACGACCTCAAAGTGCGCGGCATAGCCGCCATTGAATCGGTGCTGACCGATCACACCGAGGCCACCATCTCGGTACGTGGCAAAGATAGGTTTGTCGTCATGGACATGGCGCAATACCACTACCTGCGTGAATGTGAGCTTGAAGCCGCACTGATGCAAAGCAAAGCTGACGTTGCCGCAGGCCGATCTGTACAAGAAAGCGCGCAAGACCACATGGCACGCCTAGACGCTTTGCTCAACGACACAGCCGCACACTGAGGCCATGCCTTACACGCTGGTCATCACTGACAGCTACATGCGCCGTGCGGTGCGTTTTCTCAAACGCCACCCCGAGCTGCGCAACCCCTACGCCAAAACACTAGGGCTACTTGAGCTCAACCCACACCACCCGTCTTTGCGTTTACATGCCTTATCGGGTCGACTGGCAGGCTTGCACTCGGTATCCATCAACCTGTCATACCGCATCACCTTAGAGCTGATCATTCAAGACCAGCAGATCATTCTCATCAATGTGGGCGATCACGACACGGTGTATTGACTCAGACTCAATTCTGACACCCCAAACCACCGACTGATACTCGTGTGAAATGGTGCTAATTGAGGTCAGATCCCAATTAACTACTCGCTGTATCCCCATTCGGGCACGAAGCCGGAACTTTGGCATCCACCCCATTGCGAAAAACCCAGGGCGCCATCGCAGGTGCAGCCCACAGCCCACGCGACGATGCCTTGGCCGTGGTCTGTGCCGTTGCATACGCCATCCGCAGCTGGATAATGGTCGCGTGACTGCGAACCGTAGGCCTGCGCCAATTCCGGGGCGTCAATGCTGCCCAGTCGGATGGACTCACCATTAACAGTGATGGTGTCGCCGTCGTGCACCGATGTGACCTTGCCTGCGATGCGCTGCGCACCTGAGGGCACGCCGCAATAACCCGCGCCTGACCCCGATTTGATCGGCACAGGCAACGACAGCCACCCCACCCGCACCGACCTCAAGAGCCCCGATACGTCGAATAGCTCCACGGGCTGGCCAGCAGCGGTACGTGGTAGTGCTGGTCTTCGTGGGCCACGCCGAAGTCCAGGCTCACTTTGTTCAGGAAGTTGGGTTCGGGCAGCTCCACGCCCTTGGCCTTGAAGTAACCCGCCACATCAAACACCAGGCGGTAGGTGCCTTTGCGCAGGCTGGCGTGGTCATAGAGCATGCCGTCGGGGTTGCGCCCATCGTGGTTGAGGGTGAAGCTTTTGACCAAGGTGGCCTGCTCGCCTTGCGTGGTGTACAGCGCAACCTGCATGCCCGCAGCGGGGCAGCCGTGCATTGTGTCCAGAACGTGTGTGCTCAATCCCATGGTGTGGCTCGCTTGTGTGGGTGGGGTCTAAAGGGTGGTTTTGACAGGGCATTCAGGCTTCCGTCAAACCGGTCGACCGAAGTGTATACAATTTTGCATTTAGTGGCTATCATTTGCGCCACAGGTACAAAAACAACCGAAAAACACCCGCAAAAGGGACCGCGAGACATGGAAACTTCCACCACGCACCACATCGTCGAATCGCTGACCCGGGCGATCGTGGAGCACCGCCTCTTGCCCGGCTCCAAACTGGCCGAGCAAAAGCTGGCCGATCACTTTGGCGTCTCGCGCACATTGGTCAGGCAGGCGCTGTTTCAACTGTCGCAAAACCGCCTGATCCGGCTAGAGCCTGCACGCGGCGCGTTTGTAGCAGCACCTTCAGTGGAAGAAGCCCAGCAGGTGTTTGCCGTGCGCCGCATGCTGGAGGCCGAAATGACCCGCGCTTTTGTGCAGCAGGTCACGCCTGAACAAGTCACTGCGCTCAAAGAGCACATCAAGCAAGAGCGCGAAGCCGTGACGCAAGGCGACGTGACAGGCCGCACCGAGTTGCTGGGCGACTTTCATGTGCGCATGGCCGAGTTGATGCACAACGACGTGCTGGCCCAGGTGCTGGGCGAGCTGATCTCGCGCTGCGCGCTGATCACACTGATGTACCAGTCACGCAACGAGGCAGAGCACTCGACCGAAGAACACGCGGCCATCGTGGCTGCGCTGGAAGCGAAAGACTCGGACAAGGCCGTGCAATTGATGCACGAGCACCTGCTGCACGTCGAAGAAAGCCTGACCTTCGACCGCAAAGTGCCCACCCACGACATTTCCCTGGCCCTGGCCTGAACCCCTTTCATCGACCCACATGAGCACCTACGACACCACCCTCCCCTACCCCCGCGACCTGAAAGGCTACGGTCGCCAAGTGCCGCACGCCCAATGGCCAGGCGGCGCACGCGTGGCCGTGCAGTTTGTCTTGAACTACGAAGAAGGCGGCGAAAACTCGGTGCTGCACGGCGATGCGGGCTCCGAGCAGTTTTTGTCTGAAATGTTCAACCCAGCGTCCTTCCCCGAGCGGCACATCAGCATGGAAGGCATTTACGAATACGGCTCGCGTGCGGGCGTGTGGCGCATCCTGCGCGAGTTCGAAAAGCGCGGCCTGCCGCTCACCGTGTTTGGCGTGGCGACCGCGCTGCAAAAACACCCCGAGTTGACCGCCGCCTTCCAGGAACTGGGCTACGACATCGCCTGCCACGGCCTCAAGTGGATCCACTACCAAAATGTCGATGAAGCCACCGAACGCGCCCACATGGCCGAGGCGATGGAGATCATTCAAAAGCTGACAGGCGAACGCCCCCTAGGCTGGTACACCGGCCGAGACAGCCCCAACACCCGCCGCCTGGTGGCCGACTTTGGCGGCTTTGAATACGACAGCGACTACTACGGCGACGACCTGCCGTTTTGGATGAAAGTGAAGAAGAGCGACGGCACCGATGCGCCCCAGCTCATCGTGCCCTACACGCTGGACTGCAATGACATGCGCTTTGCGCTGCCGCAGGGCTATTCGCACGCCGATCCGTTCTTTCAGTACATGAAGGACACCTTTGACGCGCTGTATGCCGAAGGTGACCCGAATGGCGACAACGCCCCCAAGATGATGAGCATCGGCATGCACTGCCGCCTGCTCGGGCGGCCTGGCCGCATCACCGCGCTGCAGCGCTTTTTGGACCACATCCAGTCGCACGACAAAGTCTGGGTGGCGCGGCGCATTGACATTGCACGGCACTGGAAAGCGACACACCCGTATGCCGAGTGAACGATTTGCGCCACCCCCACGATTGTGCGATGTGAGGTGGACCACTACCGCACCTATCGCCCACGGGGTGGGCTCCTACAAAGACAAAACGCCATCCCCCTCTGTAGGAGCGCACCCCGTGCGCGATGGTGGGTGGACCAAGACCGCTCGCATCGCCCACAGGGTGGGCTCCTACAAAAAAGACAACGGCCTATTCAACCTGGACGGAAGCCACCATGCCCTTGACACTTGAACAACTCAACAACGCCTCGCATGCCGATGCTGCGCAGATGCTCGACGGCCTGTACGAGCATTCGCCCTGGATCGCCGCGCAGGCGCTCAACGAACGCCCCTTCACATCGCTGGCGCACCTGAAGCACGCCATGTGCGAGGTGCTGGCACACGCCGGTCGTGACGCGCAACTCGGCCTGATCCGCGCCCACCCCGAGTTGGCAGGCAAGGCCATGGTCAGCAAAACGCTGACGGCCGAATCCACCAACGAACAAACCAAGGCGGGCCTGACCGACTGCACGCCCGAAGAGTTCGCCAAGATCCAAAAACTCAACGCCGACTACAACGCCAAGTTCGGCTGGCCCTTCATCCTGGCCGTGCGTGGCCCGCGCGGCGTGGGCTACAACAAGCAGCAGATCATCGACGCTTTCGAGCGCCGCCTGCACGGCCACCCCGACTTTGAGCTGGCGGAGTGCCTGCGCAACATCCACCGCATCGTTGAGATCCGCCTGAACGACAAGTTTGGTGTGGAGCCCACGTTGGGCCACCAGGTCTGGGACTGGCAAGAAAAGCTGGCCCAACACTCCGACCCCGGCTTTGCCGAACTGGGCCAGCTGACGGTGACTTATCTGACCGACGCGCACCGCGCCTGCGCCCAACGCATCACGCAAAACATGCGCGACTGTGGCTTTGACGAGGTGTACACCGACGCCGTGGGCAACGTGGTGGGCCGCTACCACCCGGCCGCTGAGGGTGGCAAATACCTGCTCACGGGATCGCACTACGACACCGTGCGCAACGGCGGCAAGTACGACGGTCGCCTGGGCATCTTTGTCCCCATGGCCTGCGTGCAGCAGTTGCACCAGCAAGCCAAACGTCTGCCCTTCGGCATCGAGGTCGTGGCCTTTGCCGAAGAGGAAGGCCAGCGTTACAAAGCCACCTTCCTCGGCTCGGGTGCCTTGATCGGTGACTTCAAACCCGAATGGCTGGACCAGCAAGATGCCGACGGCATCACCATGCGCGCTGCCATGCAGCACGCGGGCCTGTGCATCGACGACATCCCCAAAATCCAGCGCGACCCGGCGCAGTACCTGGGCTTTGTCGAAGTGCACATCGAGCAAGGCCCGGTGCTCAACGAAGTCAACATCCCGCTGGGCGTGGTCACCTCCATCAACGGCAGCGTGCGCTACCTATGCGAGGTCATTGGCACCGCGAGCCACGCGGGCACCACCCCAATGGACCGCCGCCGCGACGCCGCCTGTGCCGTGGCAGAACTGGCGCTCTACATGGAACAACGCGCCGCCCAAGACGGCGACTCGGTCGCAACGATTGGCCAGCTGCAAGTGCCCAACGGCTCCATCAACGTGGTGCCCGGCCGCTGCACCTTCAGCCTGGACATGCGTGCCCCCACCGATGCACAGCGCGACGCGCTGGTGGCCGACGTGATGACACAACTGCAAGCGATTTGCGAACGCCGCGGCGTGCGCGTCAAAGCCGAGCTGACCATGAGCGCCGCCGCTGCCCCCAGCGCCCCCGAGTGGCAAGCCCGTTGGGAGCGCGCCGTGAGCACCTTGGGCGTGCCGCTGTTCAAACTGCCCAGTGGCGCTGGCCACGACGCCATGAAGCTGCACGAAGTCATGCCGCAAGCCATGCTGTTTGTGCGCGGCGAAAACGCGGGCATCAGCCACAACCCGCTCGAATCCACCACCAGCGACGACATGCAACTCTGTGTCGACGCCTTCACCCATGTTTTGAACCAACTCTCTCAGGAATTGTCATGAGCGCTACCGAAAACCAATACCAACAACTCGACGCCTGGATCGACGCGCACTTTGACGAGCAAGTGAAGTTCTTGCAAGCCCTGGTGCAGGTGCCCACCGACACCCCACCCGGCAACAACGCGCCGCATGCCGAGCGCACCGCCGAGCTGCTGGCCCCCATGGGCTTTGTGGCCGAAAAGCACACGGTGCCCGAAGCCGACGTGAAGGCCTACGGTCTGGAATCGATCACCAACCTGATCGTGCGCCGCCGATACAGCGAAAACGGAGAAGGCAAAACCATTGCCCTGAATGCCCACGGCGACGTGGTGCCGCCCGGCGAAGGCTGGACCCACCCGCCCTATGGCGGCGAAATCCACAACGGCGCGATGTATGGCCGCGCCACCGCCGTGAGCAAGTGCGACTTTTCCACCTTCACCTTTGCCACGCGGGCGCTTGAATCGCTCAACGCCCCATTGAAGGGCGGTGTGGAACTGCACTTCACCTACGACGAAGAGTTTGGCGGCGAAATGGGCCCCGGCTGGCTGCTGGCCAAGGGCCTGACGAAACCTGACCTGATGATCGCCGCAGGCTTCAGCTACCAGGTCGTCACCGCGCACAACGGCTGCCTGCAAATGGAAGTCACGGTGCAAGGCGAGATGGCGCACGCGGCCATCCCTGACAGCGGCACCGACGCGCTGCAAGGCGCTGTGCACATCCTGAACGCGCTGCACGCCCTCAACACGCAATACCTGCAAGTCACGTCCAAAGTCGAAGGCATCACCCACCCCTATTTGAACGTGGGCCTGATCTCGGGCGGCACCAACACCAACGTGGTGCCCGGCAAAGTCAGCTTCAAGCTCGACCGCCGCATGATCCCCGAAGAGAACCCGGCAGAAGTCGAAGCCAGCATCCGCCAAACCATTACCGACGCGGCCGCCAGCTTCAAGCCCCCACGCGGCGGCAACGGTCTGCAAGTGGACGTGCGCCGCATGCTGCTGGCCAACGCCATGAAACCCCTGCCCGGAAATAAGCCGCTTGTGGACGCCATCCAAAAACACGGCGGCCAGGTCTTTGGCGAAGCCATCCCCGCCGTGGGCACCCCGCTTTACACCGACGTGCGCCTGTACGTGGAGCGCGGCATCCCCGGCGTGATCTACGGCGCAGGCCCCCGCACCGTGCGCGAATCCAACGCCAAACGCGCCGACGAGCATGTGCAACTGGAAGACGTGCGCCGCGCCACCAAGGTGGTGGCGCGCACGTTGCTGGATTTGCTGGCCTGATCTGGTGACTTTCGATGCGCTGAGACCTTCGGCAACGGCGGTTCTCGGCGCTTGACGTGGGAAACCTTGAAATGCTACATTTGTAGCAATCAACTTCAGGATGAATCTCATGGGCATGCCCGTACGCATCGACGACACGCTTTACGAACAGGCCAAAGCACACGCCAGCGCTGAACGCCGCACCATTGCCGGTCAGATCGAATTTTGGGCCATGGTCGGCAAGGCTGCGCTAGACAACCCCGATTTGCCCATCGACTTTGTGCGCGAACTGATGATTGCTCGCGCAGAGGGTCCGGTCTTGGCAACGCCATTTGTGCCCCAATCCCGCGCAGCATGAGCCGAGTGCAGGTTCTTCAAAGTGCGGCGTTTGCGCGCGCCTACAAAAAACTCCATGCACCTCAGCAAGCCGATGCAGACAGCGCGGTAGAAGCCATCGTGAACGACCCCAGCTTGGGTGAGGCCAAAAAGGGCGACTTGTCGGGTGTTTTTGTCTACAAGTACCGCAGCCAGCAGCAATTGATGCTGCTGGCCTACGAATACGACCCCGGCACGCGCATGCTGCTGCTGTTGGGATCGCACGAAAACTTTTACCAAAAGCTCAAGCGCTGAACGGCTTGTCGCACAGCGCTTGTGCTCTCGTTAACGGATACCTTCACCGACATGACCACCCCAGCTCTCACCACCCTCCGACAGCGTGTTCAAGCCTGCACCACCGACCAGGACGTGGCCGATTACCAGCGCGACGGTGCGGTGTGCATCCGCAACTTGTTCACACCCGAAGAAGTAGAACTGCTCAAAAGCGGCATCGAGGCCAACCTGGCCCAGCCCAGCCCGCGCGGCATGGTGGCCAGCAGACCCGACGATCCGGGGCGGTTTTTTGAAGACTTTTGCAACTGGCAAGACATCCCGCAGTTCAAGCGCTTCATTTTTGACACGCCTCTGGCCGCGCTGGCCCAGCGCCTGATGCAAAGCACCACGGTGCGTCTGTACCACGACCACCTGCTGGTCAAGGAGCCCGGCACCCGCCAGCGAACGCCCTGGCACCAGGACCAGCCGTATTACAACGTGGACGGCCTGCAAAACATCAGCTTCTGGATTCCGGTGGACCCGGTGTCTCGCCCGTCCACGCTGGAGTTCATCGCGGGCTCACACCGTGGCCCCTGGCTCATGCCGCGCACCTTCATGACGAACCAGGCCAAATGGTTCCCCGAAGGCTCGCTGGGCGAATTGCCCGACATCGAGAACCACCGCGAAGACTTCCCCATCTTGGGCTGGGACTTGCAGCCGGGCGATCTGGTGTGTTTTCACATGCTCAGTCTGCACGCCTCTGCCGGGGTAGACGGCACGCAGCGCAGGCGTGTGTATTCGGTGCGCTTTTTGGGCGACGACATGACCCACGCGCCCCGCCCCTGGGTAACCTCGCCGCCTTTTCCCGGGCTGGACCAAGTGCTGCCTGCAGGCGCACCGATGGACCATGCGCTGTTTCCCTTGATGGCGATTTAAGGGCAGGTCGGGCCAAACGCCCAACCGCCGCCCGCCCAGACCTTCACCCGCCGGTGAAGTCCTTCACCCTGCTGCCGTACCACTGCAAGTCTTCTGGCCACAGGGCTGGGTGGCGGAAGTTGTCGTCGGTCACGGTTTGCAGGATGTGGCCTTCGGGGCCCATGTTGTCGTCAAACTTCAAGCTGATGGCTTCGAGCGGTTCTGTGTTGCACAGCATGAAGACCCGCCAGTCGTCATCCAGCCAGCAGCAGCTGAAAAGCAAGGCGCTGCCTCAGCAATCCTACCGAAAATCCAGACACAATAAGCGGGTACATTCCGGATCGACGCCTGCGCGAAGCTCCCCGCTCGCCCCGCCATTGGGCGGCTGCAACCACAGCCGCCCTCTTTTTTTGTCAGACAAGGATTCCCCGATGCAACCCAGCCTGTGGCCTGCTGCTCAGCCTCCCTTCGCCCACCGCACCATTCTCCGTCACCTGCCGATTGCGGCGCTCGCGCTGACGGGTGCGCTGCTGCTCACCGCTTGCGGCAAAGAGCCACAAGGCCCCGGCCAGATGCCCCCGCCGCCCGTGGGCGTGGTGACCGTGGCCCCGACTTCGGTGCCGATCGACATGGAACTCTCCGGCCGACTGGAGCCGATCCGTATCGCCCAAGTGCGTGCCCGTGTGACGGGCGTGGTGCAAAAGCGCCTGTTTGCCGAAGGTGCCGTGGTGCAGGCGGGGCAGAGCCTGTACCGCATCGACCCGGCGCCTTACCAGGCCGCCCTGGAGAGCGCGCAGGCCGCACAAGCCAAGGCCGATGCGGCACTGGCCCAGGCCCAGTCCACCTTGGAGCGCAACCGCCCACTGGCCGAATCCAAGATGATCAGTGCCCTCGCCTGGGATGGCACACAGGCCACGCACCGCGCCGCGCAAGCCGATCTGGCCGCCGCCAAAGCCGCGGTGCAGCAGGCACGCCTGAACGTCGAATACGCCTCGGTGCAGGCCCCGATCAGCGGCCGCATCGGCCGGTCGCTGGTGACCGAGGGCGCCTTGGTCAGCCAGGCCGAGGCCACCCAGCTGGCCACCATCCAGCAGGTGGACACGCTGATGGCCAACTTCACGCAGTCGGCCAGCGAGGCCATGCGCATTCAGCGCGCCATCGCGTCGGGCAACCTCAAGGGCAGCACCTCGGCCCAAGTGAAGGTGCTGCTTGACGATGGCAGCGTTTACCCCCTGCCCGGCCGCCTGATGTTTGCGGACATCGCGGTGGACCCTGCCACAGGCCAGGTCACCTTGCGCGCCGAAGTGCCCAACCCCAAGGGCGAGCTGCTGCCCGGCCTGTTCATCAAGGTGCGTTTGCAAGTGGCACGCAGCGAACAGGCCATGCTGCTGCCGCAGCAGGCGGTCACGCGCGGCACGTCCGAAGACACCGTGCTGGTGGTGAGCGCCGACGGCCAGGTCAGCAAACGCCCCGTGCAACTGGGCGGCATGCTGGGCGATGCCAGCAACCCGGCCGGTCCGCAGTGGATCGTCACCGGCGGTCTGAAGGCTGGTGAACAGGTGGTGGTGGACGGCTTCCAGAAGATCCGGCCCAAAGCGCCCGTGAAGCCCGTGCCTTGGCAAGCCGCATCGGCAGCAGCCCCCAGCGCCTCTGGCTCCGCGCCCGCATCGGCCCCGGCCGCCAAGAACTGAAACGGGAGCACTGAATGAATTCCCGGTTCTTCATTGACCGGCCCATCTTTGCATGGGTCATCGCCCTCTTCATCGTGGTGCTCGGCGCTGCCGCCATCACGCGCTTGCCCGTGGCGCAATACCCCACCGTGGCACCACCGTCCATCGTCATCAACGCGGTCTACCCCGGCGCTTCGGCGCAGGTGATGGAAGACAGCGTGCTGTCGGTCATCGAGCAAGAGCTCAACGGTGCGCCCAGCCTGATCTACATGGAAGCGGCCGCTGACGCCAGCGGCACCGGCACGCTCACGGCCACCTTCGAGCCCGGCACCGATGTGTCGATCGCGCAAATCGAAGTGCAAAACCGCCTCTCGCGCGCCACGCCCCGCTTGCCCAGCGCCGTGGTGCAACAAGGCGTGCGGGTGGACAAGGCGCGTTCGAACTTTTTGATGTTCGTGATGCTGACCTCCAGCAGCGCCAACTGGGACCCGGTGGCGCTGGGCGACTACGCCGTTCGCAACATCCAGCCCGAGCTGCTGCGCGTGCCCGGCGTGGGCCAGGTGCAGCTGTTTGGCACCGAAAAAGCCATGCGCGTGTGGGTCGATCCGCAAAAGCTGCAGGGCGTGGGCCTATCCACAAATGATGTGAACAACGCCATCCGTTCGCAAAACCTGCAGGTCTCGGCCGGCAGCATTGGCGGCCTGCCCAATGTGACGGGCCAGACCCAATTTGCCACCGTCAAGGTCAATGGCCAGCTCTCCAGCGTGGAGCAGTTCGGCCAGATCTTGCTGCGCGCCAATGCCGATGGCTCCAGCGTGCGCCTGCGTGACGTGGCCCGCATCGAGGTGGCGGGTCAGGCTTATGTCTCGGCCTCTCGCCTGAACGGCATGCCCGCCACAGGTCTGGGCATTCAGCTCTCGCCCACCGGCAACGCGCTGGCGGCCGCCACCGGCGTGCGCGAACGCATGGCCGAACTGAAGAAGTACATGCCCGAGGGCGTGAGCTACGAGGTGCCCTACGACAGCTCCAAGTTCGTGCGCATCTCCATCCACGAGGTGGTCAAGACCCTGCTCGAAGCCATCGTGCTGGTGTTCATCGTGATGCTGGTCTTCCTGCAAAACATCCGCTACACCCTGATCCCGACCATCGTGGTGCCGGTGGCGCTGCTGGGCACTTTTGGTGTGATGCTGGCCATGGGCTTTTCGATCAACGTGCTCACGCTGTTTGGCATGGTGCTGGCCATCGGCATTTTGGTGGACGACGCCATCGTGGTGGTGGAGAACGTCGAACGCATCATGACCGAGGAGGGTTTACCGCCACGCGAAGCCACCATCAAGGCCATGGGCCAGATCACCGGCGCCATCATCGGCATCACGGTGGTGCTGATTTCGGTGTTCGTGCCCATGGCGTTTTTCAGCGGCTCGGTGGGCAACATCTACCGCCAGTTTTCGCTGGCCATGGTCGCGTCCATGGTGTTCTCGGCCACCATGGCGCTGTCGCTCACGCCTGCGCTGTGCGCCACGCTGCTCAAGCCTGTGACGCCGGACCACCACAAGAAAGGCTTTTTCGGCGCGTTCAACCGCCGCTTCAAACAAGCCACCCATGGCTACGAAGCGGGCGTGGCCCGCATCCTGCCCCGGGCCGGTCGTTGGCTGCTGGTCTATGGCGCCATCGTGGCCACAGCGTCTTTCATGTACCAGCGTCTGCCCAATTCATTTTTGCCCAACGAGGACCAGGGTTACCTGATCGTCAACGTGCAACTGCCACCGGGGGCCTCGCAGGACCGCACCTTGCTGGCGATGGAAAAAGTCGAGCAGTTCTTCTTGGCCCAGCCTGAGGTGGACAAGGTGGTGGGCGTGCTGGGCTTTTCCTTCTCGGGCTCGGGGCAAAACGCCGCGCTGGCCTTTGTGCCACTCAAGCCCTGGGATGAACGCGCAGGCCAAGCGCACAGCGCGCAAGCACTGGCTGGGCGCGCATTTGGCGCCTTGATGGGTGTACGAGATGCCTTCATCTTCGCGCTGTCGCCGCCGCCCATTCCCGAACTGGGCACAGCCACCGGTTTCAACTTCCGGCTGCAAGACCGTGCGGGCCTGGGCCACGATGCGCTGCTGGCGGCACGCAACCAGTTGTTGGGCACGGCCTCGCAAAGCAAAGTGTTGCAAGGTGTGCGCCCCGATGGACTGGAAGACGCCCCGCAGCTGCAGCTGAACATCGACCGTGAACGCGCTGCGGCCATGGGGGTGGGCTTCGATGCCATCGGCAGCGTGCTGTCGACCGCGCTGGGCTCGGCCTACATCAACGACTTCCCCAGCAACGGCCGACTGCAGCGCGTGATCGTGCAAGCCGAAGCGCGCGCCCGCATGCAGCCCGACGATGTGCTGCGCCTGACCGTGCCCGGCAACAAAGGCCAGCTGGTGCCCCTGTCGGCGATTGCCAACGTGCGCTGGGTCACGGGCCCGGTGCAGACGGTGCGCTACAACGGCTATCCGGCCATGAAGATCGGAGGCGATGCCGCTGCGGGCTACTCCACCGGAGATGCCATGGCCGAAATGGAGCGCTTGGCCGCCCAACTGCCACAAGGCATCGGCTACGAATGGACAGGCCAGTCCCGCGAAGAAAAACTCTCGGGTGCACAAGCGGGCATCTTGCTGGCGTTCTCCATGCTGGCGGTGTTCCTGTGCCTGTCCGCCTTGTATGAGAGCTGGAGCATCCCGGTGGCGGTGTTGCTGGTGGTGCCGCTTGGCATCGTGGGCGCGCTGGTGGGTGTCTGGCTGCGCGGCATGCCCAACGATGTGTACTTCAAAGTGGGCCTGATCACCATCATTGGCCTGTCGGCCAAGAACGCCATCCTGATCATCGAGTTCGCCAAAGACCTGCAAGCCGAAGGCAAAGGCCTGATTGAGGCCACGCTGGCGGCCTGCCATCTGCGCTTTCGCCCCATCATCATGACCTCGTTCGCTTTCATTCTGGGCGTGTTGCCACTGGCCCTGGCCACTGGTGCGGGCTCGGCCAGCCAACGGGCCATCGGCACCGGGGTGATGGGCGGCATGATCACCGCCACGGTGCTGGCGGTGTTCCTGGTGCCGGTGTTTTTTGTGGTGCTGCGCCGACTGTTCCCGGTGACTGGCCATGAAGCGCCGCATGCCACCACCATTGGCTCGGCGGTCACCGACGCGGCTGTGGCCGAATTGAAACCCACAGAAACCCGGACCTGAAACACCGGTCTCATGCCCGGGGTCGGCTGCTACCGGCCACGGGTCATGGCGCAAGACAAGGGTTTGCACTGATCTGGATGCATCAAATTTTGTATACAGTTCAGCACACAAAGAGGCACGCATCTAGCCGCTTTGGGTTTTTTCCCTTCTGTTTACTGTCCAGGAGTCCCCGCCATGAGTTCAACCGTTCACCCCGTTGACGAGCAATTGCCCAGTGGCAAGCTCGCCGCTTTGGGCCTGCAACACGTACTGGTCATGTATGCCGGTGCAGTGGCTGTGCCCCTGATTGTGGGCCGCGCCCTCAAGCTCAGCCCCGAGCAAGTGGCCATGCTGATTTCGGCCGACCTGTTTTGCTGCGGTCTGGTCACGCTGATCCAGTCGCTCGGTGCCACCCAGTGGTTTGGCATCAAGCTGCCAGTCATGATGGGCGTGACGTTTGCGTCCGTGGCCCCCATGGTCGCCATGGCCAACAACAACCCCGGCGTGCAGGGCGCTGGGCTGATTTTCGGGGCCATCATTGGCGCGGGGGTGATCTCCATCCTGATTGCGCCGATCGTGAGCCGCATGCTGCGCTTCTTCCCGCCTGTGGTCACGGGCACCATCATTGCCGTCATCGGCATCAGCTTGATGCGCGTGGGCATCAACTGGATTTTTGGCAATCCCTTTGGCCCCACAGCGCCCAGCATCCCCAACCCGGAACACCTGGCCTGGCTGGAAGCCGCCAAGCAGGCGGCCAGCACCGGCGCGGTGCCCCCAGTGCCTGCAGGCATGAACATCGTGGGCTCGGTGCCCAACCCCAAGTACGCGCAGCTGTCGCACATCGGCATTGCCGCCATTGTGTTGGCCTCCATCTTGCTGATTGCCAAGTACGCCCGTGGCTTCATTGCCAACATTTCGGTCTTGCTGGGCATCGTGGTCGGCGCTGTGGTGGCCACGGCCACAGGCCTCATGACGTTCGAAAAAGTGGGCAAAGCCGGCTGGTTTGACCTGGTGCTGCCCTTCGAAATTGCCACGCCCATCTTCGACCCCATCCTGATCCTGACCATGACCTTGGTGATGATCGTGGTGATGATCGAGTCAACCGGCATGTTCCTCGCCTTGGGCGATCTGACGGGCAAAAAAGTTGATCAAAAAATGCTCACAGCCGGTCTGCGCACCGATGGTCTGGGCACCCTGATCGGCGGTATCTTCAACACCTTCCCCTACACCAGCTTCTCGCAAAACGTGGGCCTGGTGGGCGTGACCGGCGTGAAAAGCCGCTTCGTCTGCGTGGCCGGTGGTCTGATCCTGATTGTGCTGGGCCTGCTGCCCAAAATGGCGGCCTTGGTCGAATCGCTGCCCACCTTTGTGCTGGGTGGTGCGGGCTTGGTGATGTTCGGTATGGTGGCGGCCACCGGCATCCGCATCTTGTCCAACGTGGATTACAAGGGCAACCGCAATAACCTGTTCATCGTGGCGATTTCGATCGGCTTTGGCATGATCCCGCTGATCGCGCCACGCTATTTGCAGTGGATGCCCCACAGCATCCACCCGCTGATCGAGTCAGGCATTTTGCTGGCCTCCATCAGCGCTGTGCTGTTGAACCTGTACTTCAATGGCGCCAACGGCGACAGCAGCGATGCCGTCGAAGCAGCCAAACAAGCCGATTCGCACTGAGTCCACTGAACGCTGACCAGCGTTCCAAAAACCCCAAAAGCCAAGCTCAGCGCTTGGCTTTTTTGCTTTTTATGCAGGTAATCCGCAGGGTATTGGGCCCTCCAAATGGGTTACGCTTTCTCATCGATTCCCTTATTGAGCCAAAGAGACACTTTCCATGAGCCAAAAACTCTCCCCCGCCGAAGAAGCCCTGCGCGACGCCGCCCGCGATTACCACCGCTTTCCCACCCGGGGCAAGGTCTCGGTCAACCCCACCAAGCCCTTGTCCAACCAACGCGATTTGTCGCTGGCTTATTCGCCCGGTGTGGCTTATCCCTGCCTCGACATTGAAGCCGATCCGTCCAAAGCGCACGAGTTCACCTCGCGCGGCAACCTGGTGGCCGTGATCACCAACGGCACGGCGGTGCTGGGCCTGGGCGACATCGGCCCCTTGGCGGCCAAGCCCGTCATGGAGGGCAAGGGTTGCCTGTTCAAAAAGTTCGCGGGCATTGACGTGTTCGACATCGAGCTGGCCGAGCGCGATCCGGACAAATTGGTCGAGATCATTGCTGCGATGGAACCCACCTTGGGCGGCATCAACCTCGAAGACATCAAGGCGCCCGAGTGCTTCTACATCGAGAAGAAGCTGCGCGAGCGCATGAACATCCCGGTCTTTCATGACGACCAGCACGGCACCGCCATCATCGCCTCGGCCGCCATGCTCAACGGCCTGGAGCTGGTGGGCAAGGACATCGGCAACATCAAACTGGCCGTGTCGGGCGCAGGCGCTGCGGCCATCGCCTGCCTGGACGTGATGGTGGGCCTGGGCGTGAAGGTCAGCAACATTTTTGTCTGCGACTCCAAGGGCGTGATCTACGAAGGCCGCCCCGGTGGCTATGACGAGTCCAAAGCGCGCTATGCGCAAAAGACGGACGCCCGCACGCTGGCCGATGCAGTCAACGGCGCGGATGTGTTCCTGGGTTGCTCGGCCCCCGGCGTGATGACGGTGGAGATGATCAAGACCATGGCGCGCGACCCGGTGATCCTGGCGCTGGCCAACCCCGAGCCCGAAATCCGGCCCGAGCTGGCCAAGGCCGCACGGCCTGACTGCATCATCGCCACCGGCCGCTCGGACTACCCGAACCAGGTCAACAACGTGCTGTGTTTCCCCTACATCTTCCGGGGGGCATTGGACTGCGGCGCGACCAAGATCACCGAGGCCATGAAGCTGGCCTGCGTGCGCCAGATCGCCGACCTGGCCAAGGCCGACATCAGCGAAGAAGTGGCCAGCGCCTACGCGGGCAAAGAGCTGTCGTTTGGGCGCGATTACCTGATCCCCACACCTTTTGATTCGCGACTGATCTTGCGCATCGCCCCCGCCGTGGCGCAAGCTGCTGCCGAGTCGGGTGTGGCCACGCGCCCCATCACCGACATGGACGCCTACCGCCAACAGCTGCAAAGCTTTGTGACGCAAACCGGCATCCTGATGCGCCCCATCTTCAATGCCGCCAAGGCCGTACCCCAAGGCGCCAAGCGCGTGGCCTATGCCGATGGTGAAGACGAGCGTGCACTGCGTGCGGCGCAAATGGCCATCGACGACAAGCTGGCCCACCCGATCCTGATCGGCCGCCCCGGTGTGATCGCCGCCCGCATCGAAAAAGCGGGTCTGCGCATGCGCCTGGGGGTGGACGTGGACAACGTGAACCCCGAAGAAGATCCGCGTTTCCGCCAGTACTGGGAGCACTACCACCAGCTGATGAAGCGCAACGGCGCCACGCCCGCTGTGGCCAAAGCCGCCGTGCGCCGCTCCAACACCATCATTGGCTCGCTCATGGTGTCGCTGGGCGATGCCGATGCCATGATTTGCGGTCTGGCCGGCAACTACATGACGCACCTGGAACGCATCGACAGCATCTTGGGCAAGCGCGCTGGCGTCGGCAACTACGCCGCTGTCAATGCACTCATGACCAACCAAGGCCCGCTGTTCATCACCGACACCTATGTGCAGGAAGACCCGACTGCCGAGCAACTGGCCGAGATCGCTTTCATGGCCGCGCAAGAAGTGCAGCGCTTTGGCATCGTGCCCAAGGTGGCCTTCTTGTCCCACTCCAGCTACGGCTCGTCCAAGCGGGCGTCTGCACGCAAGATGCGCCTGGCGCGTGACCTGTTCGTGGCGGCGCACCCCGACATCGAGTGCGATGGCGAGCTGCATGGCGACGCCGCCCTGCAGCCCGAGATCCGCAGTGCTTACATCGAAGACAGCACCCTGACCGGATCGGCCAACCTGCTGGTCTGCCCTAACCTGGACGCGGCCAACATCTTGTACAACGTCATGAAAACCACCACCAGCGGTGGCGTGACGGTGGGCCCCATCCTCATGGGTGCTGCTGGCACCGCGCACATCCTGACGCCCGCCGCCACCGTGCGCCGGGTGCTCAACATGACCGCACTGGCCGTGGCCCAAGCGCACCACTGAGAGCCCATGCCAGGGCCACCCTTCACGGGCGGCCCTGCGCAAAACTCACCCAAACAGTCCCAAAAGGCCCCACTTTGGTGCAATCACCCAAGCCGGGTGGCACCCAAAGTGGGCATTTCTAGGGGATGGACCTGACACGCCTTGTCAGAACCATGGTCGATAATGGCACCGATTTTGCTAGTCAAGATTCACCGTTTATTTGACCCTGGAGCCCCACATGAACAAGCGTTTTTTACTCAAGGCCACCGCTGCTTTGGCTGCTGTCGCCTCTTTTGGTCTTGCGCAGGCCCAAACCACCCCCATCAAATTCCAGCTCGACTGGCGCTTTGAAGGCCCTTCGGCTTTCTTCTTGTTGCCTGCGGCCAAAGGCTATTTCAAGGACGCCAAACTGGACGTGACGGTGGACTCAGGCAACGGCTCGGGTGGCGCGGTGACTCGCGTGGCTTCGGGCACTTATGACCTGGGCTTTGCCGACTTGGCCGCCCTGATGGAATTCCACGCCAACAACCCCGACGCCCCCAACAAGCCTGTGGCCATCATGATGGTCTACAACAACACGCCCGCTTCGGTGATGGCGTTGAAGAAGTCCGGCATCAAGACCCCCGCCGACCTGGCGGGCAAAAAGCTGGGTGCCCCCGTGTTTGACGCTGGCCGCCGTGCCTTCCCCATCTTCCAAAAAGCCAACGGCATCGGCAACGTGGCCTGGACCGCGATGGACCCACCGCTGCGCGAGACCATGCTGGTGCGCGGTGACGTGGACGCCATCACCGGCTTCACCTTCACCTCGCTGCTCAACATTGAAGCGCGTGGCGTGAAAGCCGAAGACGTGGTGGTCATGCAATACCCCGACTTTGGCGTCAAGCTCTACGGCAACGCGATCATCGCCTCGCCCAAGATCCTGAAAGAAAACCCAGCGGCTGTGAAAGCCTTCTTGTCGGCTTTCACCAAAGGCGCGAAAGACGTGATCGTCGACCCCGCCAAGGCCATTGAATCGGTCAAGGCCCGCGACGGCATCATCAACGTGGCGCTCGAAACCCGCCGCCTGCAACTGGCCATTGACACCGTGATCAACAGCCCCTCGGCCCGTGCCGAAGGCTTTGGCCAGATCAACGGCCCCCGCATGACGCTGATGGCTTCGCAAGTGTCGGACGCCTTCAACACCAAGACCCGCGTCAAGTCCGAAGAGATCTGGAACGGTTCGTTCTTGCCCACCGCCAAAGAGCTGGATATCTTGCCCAAAGGCAAGAAGTAATAAATGGCGGATTCAAGTACGAGGTGCAACAAAGATGAACCCGGTGATGGGTGGCTGAGGATGTCAAGGCATCATGGCCACTCAAACCGCCAAGTCCAAGTTGCCAGATGTACAAGCACCTCAGCCGAGAA
>Ga0255139_1000162_pt1 | contig 23556 bp, 26 predicted proteins | sample Law_Colum_RepB_8_FD_188549 | JGI IMG/M metagenome (GOLD analysis project Ga0255139, IMG submission 188549) | Freshwater microbial communities from St. Lawrence River, New York, United States - Law_Colum_RepB_8d | ecosystem: Environmental > Aquatic > Freshwater > River | place: USA: New York...
CGTTAATCTTCGGAAAAAAAACTAACTGCAAACGACGAACGTTTCGCACTCGCCGCTTAATCCGGTGAGCCTTGCAACAGTTGGCCGATAGGCTGGGTTAGGGTGATGGGGGGGTTAAAGCCTCCAAAGTCCTAGCTGCAAGGTAAAACATATGGGCTGGCATCACCTCGGGTACCTTGGGGTGGTGTGAGAAAAAAGGGTACTGGCTGGGTGTTCAGCGTGTCGCTGCGCGGTTCATCTGGCGAGACTCAAATCAGACGACTACACATGTAGAACTGTACGAAAAAGACTTATGGACGGGGGTTCAAATCCCCCCAGCTCCACCACACACGGGGGACAGATATTCTCTGTCCCCCTTTTCCTTTGCCGGAAGGCCCTGTTTCTGCGGGCCTCCGCGTTTTTTCTTGTGGACGCGATGGGTTAGATTTCCCCGCTTTTTGTCCTCAAAGACCACATTTTTCTCTTTTTTCTCTCCTGGCTTGTGGACGTGTCCATGAGCTGAGCCCAGTATTCATGCGGGTTTCAGGGATTGGGTTGGACCTTGCCGCTGCATGAGCATTGGGGATGTGAACTTTTCGAGGACGTCCAAATGCCGTAAAGAAGTCATCACTGAACGATCAGACGACCGGCAAGAATCGGCCATAAGCCGACATAGAAATATTGCTGGAATTCCATTTTTGACAATCAACCCTAGCAAATTAATCCACCACAGGTGAGCGTTACTTCTTCGAGCCCCATCGATCCATGATCCGTTTGTCGCGCTCCATCTCTGCCTCGATGGAGTCCTTGGGCAGTTGCTTTAGGCACTCTTCCATGGCTTGTGGATCTAGCTTGACAGTTTGAGGTGGTTCAGCCCTGACTTGAGGTGATTTCCCATCCCATGCAAATGGGTTGCGAAACGCTGGAGGGTCAGGCAAACAGTCATCCTGATAGCTCGGCGGGCCATCTGACGCATAGGGTGTGAATGAAATCGTTTTTTCAAATATCAGGGGTTTACCGTTTGGCGTCGGGGGCAGTGGTGGCATCGCTTCAATGGCTTGTCGCGCCAATTTTTCTGCAACAGGCGATGTCGTCCACAGTGTTTCCAGTTTTGCTAGGGTGCCCTCTGGTGCGATTTCAACCCTGAACCTCACAACGCCCTGGTCAGGCCCCTCCACGGCTGTTCCCATCATGCTGCGGACTTGTTGCCCCCAGCTGTAGCGATAGCCTTTGCTGTTTTTGTTGGTGTACTTGGCTGCAAAAGCCCATTCTTCGGCGGTTGGCGGTGGCGGCGCTGCCATGGAGGCAGGCGGCTTATCGGGTGCAGCTGCAGCAACAGTGATGTCGGGTGCTTGAGCCATCGTGTTGGCTGATGTTGTCGCTCCCGATGGTTGTGCAGGTGTTTGTTCCTTGATCGGTTCAGGCTCAGACGGTAGCGGCATAACCTCAAGGAAAACAATTTGCTCCTTGGGTTTTTCGATGGGCTTGCTTCTAAAACCGAACTGGTAATTGCTGGCGAGCGCGAACACCGCTGCGTGCAAGGCGAGCGAGAAAAAAACGGCGAAGAGGTTGTTGTCTCTGATGTTCTTCATGTGCAGCCAGCGCTGGGACGCAGGCTTAAACGATTTTTGGCTAAGTGTGAATTGTTTAATTTTCAATTGCTAATACACTCTAACAAACGTTAGAATATTATCATGAACAAACGACACCTCAAAGATTTGCTCTACGAGCAGGTTGCCCGGATCGGCAAGGCCGTCTCTAGTCCCAAGCGTTTAGAAATCCTCGAATTACTCGCGCAAGGTGAAAAGTCTGTGGATCAATTGGCAGCAGAACTGTCTATCGATATCAAGCTGGCCAGCGCGCATCTGCGGGCCTTGCGTGAGTCGAGGTTGGTCATTTCTCGCAAGGAGGGAAAGTTTGTCGTTTACCGGCTGACGGGAGAGGATGTAGCCGGACTTTGGGTGACTTTGCGCCAAGTGGCTGAAGAGCATCTGGTTGAGTTGCGTGTTGCCCTTGATCAGATGGTGGCTGATCCCTCCAAGCTGTTAACTGTCGATCGGGAAACATTGCTTAAACGCGCCAAGCGCGGTGATGTACTGGTCATTGATGTGAGGCCACACGCCGAATACGACAAAGCACATTTGCCTTTTGCGCGGTCTATGCCTGTAGAGGAAATCGCCAGTCGACTTTCCGAGTTGCCAAAAGACAAAGAAATCGTGGCCTATTGTCGCGGCCCGTTTTGCTTATTTTCTGAGGAGGCTTACCAATTGCTGAGCAGCAAGGGTTATCGCGTCCAAAAACTGCTTGATGGCGTGAGTGAATGGCAGGCTGCTGGGTTACCACTCGCTAAAACTTGATTTTTTAAGGAGACCAATATGGAAACAAGGTTCATTAAGCTACTTGGTGCATCAATCTTGGCTCTTGCTGCGATAAATGTTTGGGCTGCAGATGCCGTGTCTATGAATGTGCCAGGTTCGACCGATACAGCCGGGCGCAAAGTTTTGACATTCATTGCAAAAGATCCACCGGGCGTTCGCTGCAATGGCAACTTGCAAATAGCTGCTGAGCTAGCCAACACCTACCGAGTGCCTATTCAGTTGGTACCTTCAAGTCTGATGCCGAACCTTCCTGCACCTTCTGTCTTTTACGGTAACCAAATGCTGGCCGCCGATGGCAAAGACCACAACGGCGCTGTATCGTTCCAAATGATCAGTGATGTGCTTGAAGTGGAGGGCGTTGCCATGCAACCTAAAGAAGGGTTGTTGTTCAACACAAACGTACGCCGCAATTTTGATGGTTTAAAAAATTCAATTAAAAGCGGCGGCAAGTGATGTCTTCAGTTCTCTTCATTCTTAATGATGCGCCCTACGGTAACGAGAGAGCCTACAACGCACTGCGTCTTGCGGGTGCAATGGCTAGTAAAGACGGCATTCAGATTCGACTCTTTCTGATGGCTGACTCGGTTGCTTGCGCTAAAGCTGGTCAGAAGGTACCTGAGGGTTACTACAACATTGAGCTGATGTTGGGAAAAGTCTTGCGCAAAGGCGATGTGGCTTTATGTGGAACGTGTATGGACGCACGAGGCTTGAAAGATGAAGAGTTGATTGAAGGTTCGCACCGATCCACCCTAGCCCAATTGGCCGATTGGACTGTTAGTGCCGACAAAGTTTTGGTTTACTGAAAAGAGGTTCAAGATGTTTTTTAAACAATTGGCAACACGCGAAGCATCGCTATCTTATTTTTTTGGCTGTGCCGGTCTTGCTAAGGCAGTGGCGGTTGACGTAGTAGCAGGCGATGAAGATTGGTTTGTGGAGCAAGCCAAAGTGGCTGGTGTGCAAATCACGCATGTCATCGACACACATGTGCACGCAGACCATTACTCAGGTGGGCGTGAACTGGCGCGCAGGGTAGGCGCTCCGTATTGTTTGCATGAGGCGGCCCGTGACTTGGTTGGTTTTGAAATAGAGGCGCTAAAAGATGGTCAGTTGCTTGATGTGGGCAACGTGAAGGTTGAGGTGTTGCACACGCCAGGGCACACGATGGACAGTGTGTGTTTGTTGGTCAAAGACGCCCGCAGGGGTGACGCACCATGGTTTGTGGTGACGGGTGATACCTTGTTTGTAGGTGCGGTGGGTCGACCAGATCTAGCTGGGCGTGAAGAAGAAATGGCCGCAACGCTATGGGATAGCTTGCAAGGCAAACTGCTGTGCCTGCCAAACGAACTAGAAATTTTCCCTGGTCACCAAGCCGGTAGCGCATGTGGTGTCGGGTTGTCGGGTAAGCCGTCTTCCACCATTGGGTTTGAAAAGCGGTTCAATCCTTCACTCGGTTTAGACAAAGCATCTTTCGTTCGGGAATTGACGGCTGATATTGCGCCTCGACCAGCCGACATGGATCATATTGTTGCAGTCAATATTGCTGCGTGATGTCAGATCAAACCATGACACACGAGCGCGGCATTCAGGTTAATCTGAATCAGTTTTTGCATCAGTTGCTGCAAGTGCTCCTTGTGGGCCTGACCATCGGCATGATGCGAACCGTCGTGCCAGCGCTGGCCGAGTCTGAATTTGGTGTGCCAAAAACATCGTTTTTGTTGCTCACGACATTTGTAATTGCCTTTGGTGTGGTCAAGGGTGTGATGAACTTCGTGGCTGGCCGATTGTCCGAGCGTATAGGTCGCAAGCAGGTTCTTTTGATGGGCTGGTGGATCGCGTTGCCAATCCCGCTCATGGTCTGGTATGCCCCATCGTGGGGCTGGGTGGTTGCTGCGACGGTGCTGCTTGGAGTGAATCAGGGACTGACTTGGTCGATGACGCAAACGGCCAAACTGGACATTACCCGTATGCAAGAGCGCGGCCTCACGCTTGGCTTGAATGAATTTGCAGGCTATGTGGGTGTGGCCTTGGCGGGGATCATCACTGCATTGCTAGCGACTGAGTTGGGTGCTCGTCTTGGTTTGCTGATTTTTGGGATGGTGATCATCGTCAGTGGTTTGATTTTTACTCACATTTGGGTTCGTGAAACCTTGCCATGGGCTAAGGCTGAGGCTGCTCGGCATGCTGCCGGAACGCAAGCCAATGACAGCAGTCCACGCTATCCAAAAAACATCAGTAGCAATCCCAGTACGTTGGAAGTGTTTACCTTAATGAGTTGGCGTGACCGTCGACTGTTTGCTTTGAGTCAAGCTGGCTTGGTCGAAAAATTCGTCGATGCCTTGGTTTGGGTTTTCTATCCCGTATACCTTTATCAACAGAACCTCAGCCTCACTCAGGTGGGCTTGATCATCAGCGTTTACGGTTTGACATGGGGCGGCTCGCAGTTATTCACTGGGCGCTTGTCGGATCGCATTGGCAGACACGGGCCAAATGTTTGGGGTATGTGGCTGTGTGGCACAGGTGTGATCATGATGATCAGCGGCGAGGGGGTACTTTGGTGGTCCATGTCAGCAGCCCTATCAGGCTTTGGCATGGCCTTGCTTTATCCGAATCTTTCAGCCGCAGTCGCTGACATCGCGCATCCGAATTGGCGAGGTTCTGCCATAGGCATCTACCGTTTTTGGCGCGACCTTGGCTACGGCATTGGAGCACTCGGTTTGGGCCTGGCTGCGCATTTCTCAGGCAATGTCGAAGCAGCATTTTGGTTCGTGGCCCTGTCCATGCTGATTTCAGGCTTGATCTTGTGGTGGTTGGGTGAAGAAACCCACCCGCGCTTGAATCCAGAAACATCAACTTCACTTCACTTCAAAAACCATAATTCATAGGAGATACCATGACTCGTCGATATTCACTTTTTGCTGCTGCCTTGGTTGCCGCACTGGCGTTGATCCCAACAGCATGGGCTGACAACAAGGCTGCCGCCATTGATGAAATGGAAGGCTATTTGGAGTTTGTGGACTACGGCGGAGGGGTCATCTTCGCCGAGCAAATTCCCAAGGATGAGTGGGCCAAGATGATGGTGATTGACGCTCGCGATCCCGGTCAGTTTGCCAAAGGACATATTCATGGCGCGGTCAATATGGATTGGCGTCAAGTTCTTTCCAAACGAAGCACGATTCCAAAAAACAAATCGGTGTTGATCTACTGCAACTCCGGCTCATTGTCGGCACAAGCAGGATTTGCTTTGCGCGTGGCGGGTTGGGACAATGTGAAAATCTTGCAAGGCGGTATGGAAGAGTGGAAAGCCAAAGGTGGCTTCGATGCCGCATCAAAAGCCGTTGGCGCTGCTAAGCATTGATTTGCTTCGTCCGGGTCATCAAAAGTTAATTGTCGTTATTGATGGTCATAAGGTTGGAGCGAGGGTCGGCTGCTTCTGTTGGCCTTGAGCGGTCATCGATCAGTGCTATTCAGCCATGCTGGTTATTGATTTTCTTCCCGTCACTTCAAGCTGATTTCAATCTCGCTCCGAGTAATCTTTCCGGTCTTCTCAAGTTGCGATAAGGCACGGTAAAGCGCTTCATGCGTCACAGCCAGTTGCTTGGCAAGCTGCTTGAGCGAGCATTTGAGTGAATATCGTCCGTCTTGACCTTCGGTCTCAACCAGGTGCAGGATTCGGCTCTGAACCTTGGGCAATGAGAGACGCTCGTTTTGAAGTCTAAGTCGTCGTACTTCGCTGCTCAGCATGTGTATCCATCGCTCAGCGAATCCATAGTCCAGCTTAAATGCTTGCCGCAGCGCTCGAATTGGAATGCGCACGATTTCTGATGGCAATGTCGTTCGTGCATTGCAATGGTAGACAGCAGACGTGAGACTGGCTTCGCCCACAAAGCCCATCTGACAGCGTTGGAGATTGACGACTTCCCCATTTAAACCATGTCGCTCCAGGACCACTTCGCCATGGCAGACAAAGTACATCCATTGGGGACGCACACCCGTCAGAAACAGGGAGGTTTCCTCTGCGCAGGTGAGTGACTCACATTGGGCCAACAACTGTGGCGGGAGCAGCTGCTGAAGGGTTGAAGGTAACAGCATAGGATTAATTGGGTCTTATGATTATTATCATATGCATAGAGGGCCGAAACGACCACAATCTGACAAAAGGGTATATCCATGTCGTCAAAAGTATTTGAGTTTGGCCAAGTGCGGCCTGCGTACTCCGTTCCCGTACTGAATGAACGGGCGGTCAGAGCCGCTGCGGGCATTTTGTTTTTCCTGGCCCTGGTCAGCTTCATGAACGCCTGGTTGATGGGCAACTTTCAGCCGACGCGCGTGTTTGTGGTCGGCTTCTTGATCGAGTTCACAATTCGCATCTTTATCAACCCACGTTTCGCACCTGTGATGATTCTGGGTGAGTGGATGGTGCGCAAGCAAATACCAGAATGGACCGGTGCACCTCAAAAACGCTTTGCCTGGAGCATCGGGTTCGCACTGGCTTTGACCATGCTGTACTTGGTGGTGCTCAAGAACGTCGTTGGCCCGATCAATTTGATCGTGTGCTCGCTGTGCTTGCTTTTGTTGTTCTTCGAGACTGCATTTGGCATCTGTATCGGTTGTCACGTATACAACTGGTTCAACAAGGATAAAGCGCAGCTTTGCCCTGGCGGAGTTTGCGAAATTCCGCCTGATCAAATTCCAAAGATATCCATGGCTCAAACGCTCATCCTGTTTGTCTTTGCCGCTGCAATGTTCGCCATTGCGCAATGGGTGTACAACACTGCGCCCGCGCGCGTGAATGAATTGCCCCCTTCGGCAGTATCACAGCCTGCCGTTGCTGTCGATCCCACAGAAGCGGAGCGCTGCAAGGTGCCTGACTTCGCCAAAGCGATGGGTCATGAAGAAAAGTGGAAGCTGCACAATAATTGCCAGTAACGACGGCAATGGGTCGACTTCGCCTGTTGGCCAGAAGCCGCTGTAGGCCGATAAATCCTAATGAACTGGTTCGGACCGATTGACTGCCATTCTGCGTATCTCGGTCTCTGGGCGTCTGAACATTAAGTTGGATGACAGGCGCAAGACTCCCCGTGAGCGGCAGATACTAGCTCTTCAAGAATCCCGCAGTGTGCCCCCTCGTGGGTACCGGAGCATCGCGCCCGCAGCCGTAGCAACTGCTTCTCGAGCGCCCGCATGCTCTTGAGGCGGGCGCGCACACGGGCCAGCTGGTCGTCCACCAGAAGATCGACATCGCCGCAGTTTGTGTCCGGTTTATCAACGAATCCAAGTAGCCGGTTCACATCGCCCAGCGGCATGTCCAGGGCCCGGCAGTGGCGGATGAACGACAGGCGCTCCAGGTGAGCCGCCGCGTAGTCGCGGTAGCCGTTGTCGCGCCGAGCCGGCGCGGGCATCAGGCCCTGTTTTTCGTAGTAACGGATGGTTTCGACATCCACGCCGGTGGCGCGGGCCAGTTCCTTGATCTGCATGACTCGGTCCTGATTTAAAAAGGTATTTGACACTGTAGCGGCTCCAGGGTTTCCAATGCAAGTATTGAAAGGAAAACCCATGTCTGCCCACTACTGTGACCACGACACACCGAAACTTGATGCCATAGTCAACCTGGCCCGTTACCGCAAGATCCTCTGGATCGCCCTCGTGGTCAATGCCGCGATGTTTCTGGTCGAAATCGTGGCTGGCATTCAGTCTGGGTCACTTTCATTGCTGGCCGACGCGGTCGATTTTGCTGGCGATGCAATGAACTACGCCGTGTCGCTCGCAGTGCTGGCTTCGGCGCTGGCATGGCGAGCGCGCGCGGCCATACTGAAAGCCGTGAGCATGATGGGTTTTGGCCTGTATGTGCTGGGTGCAACACTGTGGTCGGTGTGGAACGGCGGCGTGCCCCTGGCTACCACTATGGGTGCGATAGCCCTTGTGGCACTGGTCGCCAACATCGCGGTGGCATGGATGCTCTACGCCTTCCGCGAAGGCGATGCCAACATGCGAAGCGTGTGGCTGTGCTCTCGCAACGACGCCATTGGCAACCTTGCCGTGTTCATTGCCGCCTTTGGCGTGTTTGGCACAGGCTCGGCCTGGCCCGATCTTGCGGTGGCCAGCCTGATGGCGGTGCTCGCCTTGCACGGTGGCTGGACCGTGCTGCAGCAGGCGCGCGGTGAACTTGGCGAAAATATGATCAAGGACGACCACCATGGCCACGTCCACTGAGCCAATCCAATTGAATCCTCCCGCTGGGCATCGGACAATATCGGTATGAATAGAGCCGTCCTTTACGCGCTGGGTGCTGCGGCACTGTTTGGCGCTAGCACCCCGTTTGCCAAGCTATTGACGGGTGATATGCCACCGGTACTTTTGGCGGGGCTGCTTTATTTGGGAAGCGGGCTTGGTCTAAGCCTGGCGCGCGTGATCCGCGATCGCGGCTTAAGGCCGTCCGACCTGCCCAAAGGTGAGTGGCCCTGGCTACTGGGGGCGATCTTTTTTGGTGGGGTGCTAGGTCCTGTGGCGCTGATGTTTGGATTGCTATCAACCAGCGGTTCCACTGCATCGTTGTTGCTGAACCTCGAAACGGTTCTCACTGCCGTGATTGCCTGGGTGGTTTTCAAGGAGAACGCTGATAGGCGAATCGTTATCGGAATGCTGGCGATTGTGGCCGGTGGTGTTGCGTTGAGCTGGCCGACTGCCTCTGCTGTCCAATCCAGCGTCACGGGCCCCGCCTTGGTGGGTTTAGCATGCCTGTGCTGGGCTATTGATAACAACCTTACCCGCAAGGTGTCAGCATCGGATGCCCTGTTCATTGCCGCTACCAAGGGCGTCATGGCAGGCGCAGTCAATACGTTGATTGCGATGGGTATGGGTGCCGTGCTGCCCGGATTTGCCACTCTGTCGGTCACCATGGTGGTCGGTCTTTTGGGCTATGGCATCAGTCTGGTTCTGTTTGTTCTGGCCTTGCGTGGTCTGGGTGCAGCCCGCACTGGCGCCTACTTTTCTACGGCACCATTTATAGGAGCGGCTACTGCCTTGATGGTCTTTCCGGAAACCACATCTTTGGCGTTTTGGATGGCGATGGGTTTGATGTCAGTTGGCGTTTGGCTGCATCTGACCGAACGTCATGCGCATGAACATACCCACATCGAACTTTCTCATGGGCATGTTCACTGTCATGACGAACACCACCAGCATGTCCATGATTTTGAATGGGATGGCGTTGAACCTCATACACATGATCACAAGCATGCAAAACTCAAACACGAGCATGCACATTTCCCGGATGTTCACCATCGCCATTCTCATTCTTAACACTGAGCAAATCGTGTTAATTGTTTGCACTGAGAGCACCACCGCCGATGAGAACAAGTCACGGCGGGGATCCCTGAGTGTCAGAGTAAAGTGACGTCTTTGATCAAACGGGAACGCAGAGCGCGTCGTTTGAGTTGCTCAACTGAGTCGTCTGTCCACCAATGTGAAGAACTGCCCCAAATCCAATCCGTACCCGTAATTCCCAATAACTGAACTTCTCCCTTCACTCCTGAAATTGTTTGATCAAATGTCTTACCGCCAACATTGAAAGTAATTTGATGAGTCCCTTCTTTTAATCGCAAGCGAATCATTGAGTTTGGAACGGTCTCCATCGCCGCACCACCGTTCACAGAAATGTCCAAGGGATGATGTCCGTCGCCCCAATAACGCACAACGTAAACCGTCAAAGATTCAGGCACTGAGGCGAACGACTTTGCTTCCTCATCTTTGGCAAGACTGGGTGCAGGATCTTTGGTGCAGTAGGCATTTCTTCCGCGATCCGTATGGCAATGCTGCTTCTCAGCGAGTCGATCAACCGGCGTAGCACAGCCTGCGATGCCAAGTACGCAAGCTGAGATGACAATTGTTTTTGCGATCCAAGTTTTCATTATTTATTTCCGAAATTAATTATTCATGATGGGTAAAGGCAACTGAGTTGCCGATGCCTCACTTCAAGACAAAACGCACCGACGAAGTTTTGCCCGCTGAAATGACTTGAGTCACAACTTTGGTCCCAGGGCTTATCTTGAAGGTACCTTTGGCTTCAAGCTTGTCCCCTGTCGGCTTCAATTCGACTTCTTGCTTGTCTGCGCCAGAAAGCAGTGTGACTTTGGCCGTCGTTTTACTGACGTCAACGGGTTTGCCATGGTCACGCACGTACAACTGCAGCACATCGGGTTTGGCGACCAATTCGTAGTCAACATCCTTGACGGTGGCCAAAACACCGCCTTGCATGGGTTTGTGGTTGGCATCGCCGGGTCCGGCCCAAGCCAAGCTGCCAAGGGCCAATGAAGAGGCGATCAAAAGAGTTTGTAATTTCATGAGATATCCTTTTTTGAGGTTGAGGTAACGAATAAACGGTCAGAACGCTTCAGCGTCTTTGTCCTGCAAAAGCGCCTCAGCGGGTTTGCGACCAAAGAGCCAGAACATGACAGGGGTTAAAAAGGTGTCGAGCAGGGTGGAGCTGATCAAGCCAGAAAAAATCACCACGGCCACCGGGTGCAAGATTTCGGTGCCGGGGCGTTCGGCCTCGAAGAGCAAAGGTGCCAATGCGAAGGCAGTTACCAAGGCCGTCATCAACACCGGGCTCAACCGTTCCAGCGAACCGCGCAAGATCATGGGCTTGCTGAAAGCCTCCCCCTCAAAACGCATGAGGTTGATGTAGTGGCTGACTTTCAAAATGCCGTTGCGCACCGAAATGCCCGCCAGCGTGATGAACCCAACCAAGGCGGCCACCGACAAGGGCTGACCTGACAGCCACAGACCCAACACAGCACCCACCAGCGCCAGGGGAATGTTTACCATGATCAAGGCCGACAAAACGGTGGACTTGTAGCGGCTGTAAAGCACTACAAACATCAACACCACAGAAACCACAGAGAGCAAAGAGATCAGGCGCGAGGCTTCTTCTTGCGCTTGGAACTGTCCTCCCAGGGTGATGAAGTAGCCCTCGGGCAGCCGAGAATCCGCTGTGATCTTGCGGATGTCGGCCACGACTTCTGACAAGGGGCGGCCCGAAGCGTTGGCCGAAATCACGATGCGCCGTTTGCCGTTGTCCCGGCTGATTTGGTTGGGACCATCGGCGTCCTCAATCGTGGCGATTTTGGACAGTGGAATTCTGCCCGAGGGTGTTTCGATCAACACCTGGCCCAGGCCCTCAAGCGAGCGTGCGGATTCTGGCAAGCGCACGACCAGCGCGAAGCGGCGGCCCTCCTCCATGATCTGAGTGACACGCTCGCCCTCGACAAGGGTCTGCAGTGTGGCCAGCACTTGCGCGCCAGATAGGCCGTATTGCGCTGCTGCTGCGTAGTCCAGCCGAACCTTGATCTGGGGCGCAAGAACTTGCTTTTCGATTTGCAGGTCGGCAATGCCCTCGATCCCTGACAACCTTGATCGCAGCGCATCGGCTTGCCCGCGCAGCACGTCCAGGTCTTCGCCAAAGATTTTGATGGCGATTTGGGAGCGCACGCCAGACAGCATGTGGTCGATGCGGTGTGAGATCGGTTGCCCCACCTCGATCGAGGCGGGCAGGTTGACCAAGCGCGCACGGATATCGGCACGCACCTCATCCATTGAGCGCGTCAGCTCGCCAGAGGGTTTGATGCCCACATCCAATTCGCTGACATGAACGCCTTCGGCATGCTCATCGAGTTCGGCACGTCCGCTGCGCCTGCCCACATGCAGCACCTCGGGCACCTGCTTGACCAGCACTTCGGCTTGGCGTGCCAGGTCAGAGGACTCCGTCAATGTCACACCTGGGTTCAGCCGTATGCCCACCAACAGCGTGCCTTCGTTGAAAGGCGGCAAGAAGGTGGTTGGAAAGAACGGAACGGCTGCCGCCGCCAGCACCACTGCCACACAGGCACTGGTCATCGCCACGCGTGGCTTGTCAAGCACCGTTTGCAAACTGCTTTTGTAGCCCCGCTTAAGCCATGCCAGCACCTTGGTGTCGCCATGGTCCAGGTTTTTCATGCCCGGCAACAGGTAGTAGCTCAGCACCGGCGTCATCGTCACTGACACCAGCAAAGAAGCCAATGTTGAGATGATGAAGGCGATGCCCAGCGGTACAAACAACTTGCCTTCCAGGCCCGGTAGGGCAAAAAGCGGCAGGAAGACCAGCACTATGATCACCGTCGCATAAAGGATCGCCGAGCGGACTTCCATGGACGCTTTGGCCACGAGCGCGAGCAGCGACAGGCGCTGATTTGGATCTTTGGCCCGGTCTTCTTTCATGCGCCGCAAGATGTTTTCCACATCCACCACGGCATCGTCAACCAGGCCACCAATGGCAATCGCAAGCCCTCCCAGCGTCATGGTGTTGATCGACAAACCGAAATACTTGAACACCAATGCCGTGATGAAGATGGACACAGGAATAGCTGTTAGCGCGATGATGGTGGGGCGAACCGTGCCCAGGAAGAAGAACAAGATCGCGGCCACAAACAACGATGCACCAATGAGCTTGCCTTGCAGTGTCGAGATCGAGGCTTCGATGAAACTGGCCTGCCGGAAGGTCACACGAGGGGCCTCCATGCCTGCCGGCAAGGAGGACTTGAGATCCGCAATCGCTTCCTCAATGGACTGGGTCAAACGGGTCGTGTCAGCGGTAGGCTGCTTTTGAACGCCCAGAATCACAGCAGGCTTACCCTCAAAGCCGGCATCACCGCGTTTGATGGCTGCGGCAAAAGTGACCTCAGCGATCTGCCGCAGCAAAATGGGCTGACCGTTCTTGGCGGTGATGGCCAGATTGCGCAAATCCTCCAGACGGGAGGTGCGGCCAAGATTTCGAATCAGGTACTCGCGCCCGTTGAGCTCTAGAAACCCTCCCGAGGTGTTGGCCGAAAACCCGCGCAGCGCCGACTCCAACTGGTCCAAGGAGATACCCAAGTCCGACATGCGCGCCGTATTGGGCTGTACTTGGAATTGGCGCACTTCGCCGCCAATGGGGATGATCTGTGCGACGCCAGGTATGGCAAGGAGTCGAGGCCGGAGCACCCAATCGGCGTACTCACGCACCGCCATCGGAGAGATCTTTTGAGGATCAACAGGAATAGCAATCTGCATGATCTCGCCCATGATGGAGCTGATCGGTCCCATGCGGGGAGTCACACCTGCAGCCAAACCTTCTTCCATGGAAGAGAGGCGCTCAGACACCAGTTGACGTGCCCGAAAAATCTCTGTGTCCCAGTTGAAAGTGACATATAAAAAAGACAGACCAGCAGATGAAGTCGAGCGGACCGATTCGACCCCAGGCAAGCCATTCATGGCCGTTTCCAGGGGAAAGGTGATCAATTGCTCGACCTCTTCGGGTGCCATGCCACCTGCCTCGGTCATGATCGTGACGGTGGGTTTGTTGAGGTCGGGAAAAACATCGACCAGCGTTCGGGATAAGGTGAATGCCCCGTAAGCCATCAACACGGCACCGGCGATCAACACCAGCAGCCGGTTGGTCAGGCTGTTTTCGAGAAGCCACTTGAACATATCGTGACCCCTTTAACGTACTTGATTGATGAGCGTGGCACCCTGGGTCGCCACACGATCGCCAGACTTCAAGCCCGAGATCACTGTGACACGTGCGCCATCCAGGGGCTCGAAGGTCACCGTGCGGGGTTCAAACTGCTCAGGTGCCGACTTGACCCAGACCACGTTCTGGTTGGCCGCGTTCTTCATCAGTGCCGATTGGGGAACCGCAATGCCCTGCGTCTTTTGCTTGGACTGCACATAGACCTTGACCGGCTGTCCAACGGCCAGGCCCAGCAGTTCCGGGCTTTGTACCTGGAAGTTAAGCGGCAGCGCTTGTTCCCGCAAACTCCGCGCTGCACCTATAAAAATCAGTGGCGTGCGCTGTTCGCCAACCGCCAGTGTGGCACCGCCGATGTTGTTGGCCAGCGCGCCATCAAAAGCCAAGGCTTCGATGCGCAGTCGCTTGGGGTCGACGATTTCAAAAATCAATTCACGCGTGTCCACCACTTGGCCTGCCACGACATGCGCCGAGGCAATCACGCCTGAAACGGGTGCGACCAGTGCTTCCTTGCTGCTGAGGCCACCACCGACGGCCGACATGCGCTCGGTCAAGCTGAGCAGGTCACTCTCTGCGGCTTCCACTTCCTTGCGCGGCACGGTGTCCGACAACTCGCGCAAACGTGCCAAACGCTTTTCGGCCAACGCTTTGGCCGCGCGGAATTCGGCCAATTGAGCCAACTGGCTGGACCGCTCCAGGGGAGCGACCGCAGGGACCACGTAGGCCAGTACCTGCCCCTTTTTCACGACCTGACCGGCGTTGGGCAGGCCATTAGGGCCAGGTTCAATGCGTCCGGCGTTGATGGGCTGGACTTTACCCCCTGCGTTGGGGTCCATTAGCACTTGACCATTAAGTTCAAAGGCGCGTGGCAGCTCGGCGGTTTCCAGCATAAGCGTCCGAACATTGAGTTGGCGTTGGGCTGGTTTGGGCAAAAACACACGGCCATCGGCCATGCGTTGGGGGCCATTGGCATTGGCTACCGCAGGGGCTTCACCGTGGTCATGGCCTTCGCCCGCATTGGAAGGCATCGCAGCACCTGCAAGGGCCACAGCCGTGGCCAGTGCCATCCAGTGGCGTGGTTTTAAAGTGATGATTTTTTTCATGCTGATGGCTCCTTAAGCCGTACGAGCTTGTTGACGAATGCGAATGATCGCGCCCAGAGCGATCAGGGCGAATAAACCCGCGCCGGTCCAGAGGGCGATGCCTTTCCAAGAAGAACCACGGCTGGGCTCCTGTTCGTCTGCGTGCAAATCGAGCTCGGCAGCCAGCAGGTCGTTGAGTTCACCGGCCTGAATGGTGGCGGTGATGGCAATGACGCCAGGTTTGAGCGTGTCCTTGAGGATGACTTCGTATTCACCTACGCCATGTTTTTCGGCTTTGTAGCTGTTATCAGCGATGTCGATCTCGATCTGGGCGTCATTGACGGGACTGTTGTCTTTAAAACGGTCCAGGTAAATCGTCAGCTGCTTGCCATTGACGATGCCGACCATTTCCAGATCCTCTGAGACCGCGACAAAACGCGGCAGTGCTGCTCCCTGGGTTTGTGGCGCAGCTTCGCCATGGTCGTGACCCGCACCGGCAATGGCCATGGGACTAAGCAGTGTGAATATCAGCGCCATAAAGGTGGCGACTGTTGAATGGATGAGCTTCATGGTATTCCTTGAATTTTTGAGGGGTGTCAGCTTCACTCAGGCAGCAAGCCCAAGGACTGTCGCCATGCCGAAATGGCGGTTGCCAGGTCAATTTGGCTTCGAGCGGCTTGTCGCGCGGCCTCTGTGGCCTCGGCCTCAATGCGCAAGCGGGTGGGCAGATCCGTCTCGCCCAGCCTGAACGACTTGTCGAAAAAGCCCCTTGACTCGTTGGCCAGCTTGGCTCGTCGCTGCGCGGCGTCGAGTTGGGTGCGTGCGGCATCTAGGCGAGAGGCAGCGCCTCGTTGATCAGCTTGGATTCGGTCCTTCTCTAGGATCAGCCTTGACTGCACTTCTATCGCTTCGGCTTGTGCTATCGCGATGCGGGCGTCATGCCTGGGGCCTGCACCAAAGGGCACGCGAATGCCAACCAAGACAGTCTGGCCGTACCGCTCCCCAAAAGCCCCACGTCCACGGGTGGTCGCCAACGTGAGTTCAGGGTTAGATCGTTTCTGGGTGCTGATCAGCTGAGCCGTACGTTCGGCCATAGTGATTCGGTCCTCCAATTCAGCCAACAAGGGATGACCAACTGATTGACCCGAACTTGGGGGCGGCTCACCTGCTGCGTTGACTGTCAAGTCAGTCGGAGCCATCTTGCCTGTCAGCGCCATCACTTGTGCCAAGGCTGCGGCAGATGCAGCTTGAGCTTGGGCGGCATGCGCCTGGGCCGCAGCCAAAGCGCCTTCGGCTTGGTGCTGGTCCGACTTGGCCAGATCACCCGCGAGGGTCCGCTTGGCAACATCAGCAGCCAGGCGCTGCGCATTGATCAGTTGTTCGTTCGCCAGTTCAGCATCAACGCGAGCACGCAGCCAACCCCACCAAGCATCCCTGACCGAAGCGGCGAGCCGCAGTTGTGAGGCGAGCAGCGTGCGCTCAACCAACGAGATTTCAGCTTGCGCCAGATTGGCACTGGCCGTGCGTTGCCCGGGTAGCCAAATGGGAATGGCGATACCCACCTCGGCTTCCCGAGCACCGCTGTTGCCTGTCATCCTGTCTGATCGCTGACTGATCTCCAGCGATGGCGGCTCGGGAGACAGCATCGAAGCAGCTTTGGCCTGGGCCTGCGCGGCATCGCGACGCGATTGAAGCGCTTGCGCCTCGGGCTGCCTTTGCCACGCCGTCTCGAAAACATCTTTCAAGGACACCGATCCACTCAACGCTCCAGCGGATGTGCCTTGAGCTTGGGCCGTCAGCACCAAGCCACTCAGGGTGATGACCGACAGCACTAACCTAATCGGTGCCGATCTTTTTTTGTTCAAACTCATAACTAATCTCCAATGGTGAAAACATCCAAGGAGATCAGCGAGCAGCGACAACACGTCGCTAGGCGATGAATCACAACGCACAAAGCGTCGTGATCACCCGCACACAGGGGATTCGAAAAGAGAAAGAGGTAAGGAAACCCGAGGCTCGCCGATCAGGCAAGCACGGGCCATTGAGGCCGTTCAGGGCGTTCTCTTGACAGCTGAGAAGGAATGACCTGAAGGTGAAGTGGGTGATGGTTAGAGGCCGCTACAATGGTCTTGCCCAGATCGCTAACCAGGGCAGCTGAGCAACCCATATGACAAGTGGCACAGTCATGATCCATACCTGCCGATTGAGACGAGTTTTTACCTGTCTCTTGGTGGTCAGCTGACGCATGGTCATGGGTGTGATGACCCGGGTGCTTGGCAGTCACACCGGTTTCGTGATGGCAATAGCCAATCATTGCTGCCCAGCTGAACTGCAAGGGCAACAACACCAGCAAAAAAATCGCCAAGTACCGTTTCATGAGCATTGATTGTAATGACTCAAATTCTCAAGGACACCTGTTGTGCATTTGTCCTCGTAGAGCTTGAGGTCAATAGTGAGGGATTCAGTTGCTTTGGCGAACAAAACAATTTCTCGTTGATTCAAAACGATGGGTTATTGTTTTCTAATTGAAAACAACTGGCGAACGACCATTCATGACCGGTACATGCCCTCCAGCGGACCAGAGCTGATGTCTGCTATTGCTGCGGAGTGGCCCCTCGGGCTTATGCGATGAATGCCTGCAACGGGTCGGGTAGATGTATTAATCTGCATTCTTGCACCTATTGAATCGCAAGAAGTGCCGTCTGAATGGATGAGTCTTTTTAACGGAATACTCCATAACATTGGTTGAGACTTACCTTGATAGAGGGGCGCGCGAAAACTGCTCCTGCCACAGATCGGGTAGCGCATTGCGAGTGAACCACAGCATGCTGACCTCCTGTGGTTGCCTTCCTTCCAGAATGTCCATTACCAAAGACGGGTCCAGCAACGTCAACCGCAGCAGTTCATTGACTGTGCTCGGGTCAAGTTCCTCCAACTTGGCAATTTCTGAGCCGCTGCAGACCTCACCAGCATCCAGCAGTCGCTGCCAGTAGTGGGCCCGAGCGAGTCCCTGGAACAGTGCAATTTGGCTGCTCTTCTCTATGCACTCGCCACTCAAGTGACCTTCGGGCATTTCGGGTGTCATCACAACTGTTTTGATGCCCGGACGGCGCTTGAGCTTGAAGGGGGTGCGCGTGGTGATCCGAAAGGTGTCGTCGCTCGTAATGTCGCTGACGGTCATGTCGCTCATGCGGGCATCTCCAGTTCCAGCATCTCAGCCCCCGTTGTTTTGGGCTTCATGGTTTCCAGCAGGGGGATCCAGTTATCTGTGCGCCAACTGACCTCAACCGTATCGTCCTCATGGAGCGTGATCCGTTCCACCAGGCTTCGGATGATGTGGCTTTTCACCTGATCAAAGTAGTTGTCCCAGATCTTTGCGGTGCGCTGCAAGATGAGCACAACCGCATGCGGTTCTGCAATGCCGGGGTTGATGGACTGAATGCGGTGCCAGTATTGGGTGAGCATCGTGCCCGAGCGCAGGAAATCTAGCACCTGCTTGGTCACCTCTTGTTCGAGGGGTTCTGCCGGTTGGTTCGGAATGCTGCTCTGGCTTGCACCTTCGTGCATCTTTTTGTTGTGCACGTAGTACCGATAGACCTTCCCAGATTTCTTTTGTGTGGCCATTGGCAGATACAGGTCACCGCCAGGACTGTAGATCAGACCACGCAACAGGAACTCGGTGCGCGCCTTCATGGCCCAGGTGGCCTGGCTCTTGGCCTCGCTTGTGCGTGCCATCATCTCTTGCACGCAGTCCCATTTGGCCTGGTCAATCAAGGGCTGGTGGGCCCCAGCGTAGAACTGCCCCTTGTGCGAAATCATCCCGAGGTAAACCCGGTTTTTCAGGACCTTGTGGAGTGATTGTTTGCAGAAATGCCGACCTGATTTCGTCAAGCGGTTTTGTTCCTTCATCTGCTGGACCATGAGCGTGGTGGAGCCCGTGCTGGCATACGTGTCAAAGATCCAGTTTACGGTTTCCGACTCTTGTGGGTCAATCAACAGCTGACGGTCTTCAACCCGATAGCCCAGCGGCACAACACCTCCCATCCACATACCTTTGCGCTTGGAGGCGGCAATCTTGTCGCGGATGCGCTCGCCGGTCACTTCGCGCTCGAACTGAGCAAACGACAGCAGCATATTGAGCATCAGGCGACCGGTTGATGTGGCCGAGTTGATCTGCTGGGTCACCGAGCTGAAGCTGACCTGGTGCTTGTCAAACACTTCAACCATCTTGGCGAAGTCAGCCAGGGAGCGTGAGAGACGGTCGATCTTGTAGACCACCACCATGTCCACCTTGCCAGCCTTGATATCAGCCATCAAACGCTTGAGACCCGGGCGCTCCATGTTCCCGCCCGAGTAGCCCGGGTCCTCGTAGGTGTCTTGCACAGGGACCCAGCCCTCGTTGCGCTGACTGAGGACATAGGACAAGCCTGATTCGCGTTGTGCATCGATGGAGTTGAACGATTGGTCCAGTCGCTCGTCAGAGGAAACGCGGCAGTAAACCGCGCATCTTTTGGGCGTCAGCATGCTCATGCTTCCCCCTTGGCTTTCAAGCCGAAGAAGGCAGGTCCGGACCACTGTGTGCCTGTGATGGTCTTGGCGATCGCCGATAAGCTGCCGTAAATCTGCCGGTTGTATTCGTAGCGACCGTCGGCCAGCACTTGAACCCGGTATTCCTTGCCGTCGAATTCCCGCACCAGTGTTGCGCCGGGCATGGCCACCGCTTTGAGTGGGGATTTGCTTTTGATCTTGGAGAGTTGCTGGCCATAGTCGGCCAGCCTTTCCCGGGTGGACTGGGGAAGGGTGCCAAAAGCCAGTTCTTGAAATCGGTGAGACAGACGAGATGTCAAGAACTTGCGGTTGGGATGAACCGGGCGGCGCGGAAAGTGCACATCCCAGACCTTCCAAAGCTCGGGCATCTTCAAGTCGTCAAGGGCTGCGACCTTGCGCTGGATGGCATTGAGTTGGTCGAGGCTGCGCTGTTCGCGTGGGGTGATGGATCGTTGCTTCATGCGTGAACTCCTTGTTGTGTAGACGGGTTCACATTCACGCTCTGCCAGGCATGGAAGTCCACGAACTCGTCGAGATCAGTGGCGTAAAGCTGACTGCTGTGGATTTCGCTCAGCATCTGGTGTTGACTGACAGCGCCTTGCGCCATCAGTTCGGAGATCTGAGAAAGAGAGAGAAAACCGCTCTTTTCAGAGCGTTTGCCGAGGTGGCTTGTGGAGGGGTTCAGGTGGTCTGTCATGGGGAGGGAATTTGGTGAAAAAACCGTCCATAAATCGTATGAGCGAGCCCCTCCAGAGGTAACGTGTTTTGGCGGGCCATTGAGGGACACGAGCTGGAAACACCCATAAATCCTGGATTTTTTGGGCCAAGGCCAGCAGCCAAGCGGCTTGGATATGCGCTTTTGACAAACTTGTAAAAATCTGTATATTTATCCAGCAATTCGGCAAAACTCATCCCAAGCCCCAGGTCCTCAGATCAGGGGTTGAGACGCCTCATTGCCAAAACAAACAACAACAAAGGAGACAACTAATGAGCCGCACTCAGACCTACGCCGACATCTTGCTGAACCTGCCTGTCGACGACACCCTTAAAACCTTCATCGAGCGCCACACCCTGCCTTTGCCCGAGGGCTGGATTTGGCATGACTCCATCCAGGCCTCCAAGAGCCTGATTGGCTTGATTCAGATGCACCCGAATGTCGCTATGCGCGACCGCATCGTGGCCGGTTTACACGCCAGCACGCTGCTAGCGCACCCCTTGGGCAAGCAGGCCATGTTTCAGGCTGCGCATGACCGGCCGACGGAATTGATGGGGTTGATCGCTTGCAAGAGCGACTTGCACCGGGCGTTCTGGTTGTATGTCCATCACTCGGCGCTGTTTGAAGCGGCGGCCGAAATCGAATATCTGGACCACCATGGTCAACAAGCCCAACAGCACGATCTTGGGATCAAGCATCCCATCAAGCGCGACGAGACCTCGATTGCTGCGTTCAGTGACGCCATCAAAGGGTTCTACCAGCGGGAGTTGGGGTGCGGTGAGGTTTGCGTGGTCAATGTGCTGGACCGGGCGCGTGGCACGCAATTGATCTCTATCCACGCCAAGGACCTGGCCACGGCCAAGCTGGAGTTCGAGGGCAGCCAGTTGCAGCGACGGGTGGGCAGCCCAAACATCCACATGGTGCTGGAATACGCCCAGACCACTGGGGTGGCCCGCACCATCATCCGGGGCGGGGCGAAGTACCACTCCATGCTTTGCGAGGCATTTGCCAAGCACTTGTTGGGCGTGGATGCCGATGCGCAGCGAATCCAAACACCTCGGCTTAATTTGTCCAACTTGCGCTTGGGCATGAATATTCCGCAGGCGATCAATGACGGTTTCGTTGGCCTGCAGGTCAAGAGTGTGACTGTCGTCAGTGGCTGTGGCCAACTCAAAATGGAATGCACCGCCAGTGCGGCCAGCGATCAGCGCTGCGTGACGGATCTGCTGGCTGACTACTTTGGCTCAGAAAACCCACTCACCCGAGGGTGGTTGATTCAGGCGGCGGTGCTCAATTTCTACCTTGCACCCATGCAGGGCAAGAGCCGCTGCTCAGTGGTCAGTTTGGAGATCACAAACAAGGGGCGCCTGAACCTGCACAAGTTCGATGAAAAGCTCCGATCTCAACTCGAAGGCTATCTGGTACAGCTAGACATCTTGAAAGGGCAGCAAGTGCTGCAGCCCGATCCAGTGTCTGCAAAGCAAAAGGTTCTGGCTGGTGGCCTGTTTGAATGAGGAAGCGTAAATGGAGATTACGTTGAACCAGCAAGCCATTAATTTAGCGGCTCTATTTTTCGTGCGAGGCGGCGTCTCTATGGAGAGTGGCTTGCATGATGGAGAAATCCAGGCACTGCATGTTCTCAAGGAAGTCAAAGCGGTTGTCCCGGGCCAGGCCAACGCTCGTGATGCCATGTGCGCCTTTTGTGGTCTGTATCGAGGGCCGATATTCCGAACCGACGAGGGCCTCATGGTGCAGTGTCCCGACTGTGGTCCATTTCGGCTGGATCCGGCCAGTCAGCGCAGTTGGCAGCTGGATGATGAATGGCTTATTCGCCGGTTGCGCGGTGCACTGGACATTGCGCCGCATTCGGCGGCATTGCCGATCGTCGATGGCGTATGGGACATTGGGCGGTACAAGAAGCGGCCTGTGGTGCTGGCTCGCCGGATTGACCTGTTGGAGCGCCATGGGCTACGGATTTTTCATGGCCCCGAGCCACGCAACCAAAGCTGGGTGATTACACCCAGACCGCTGGGACGCATGATCCAGGATCCGCTGGAGGGAACTGCAACCTGGTGGCAGTTGGAAGATCGTTTCGCACTGCACGGCATGGCGCTACGGTTGCTGGGAGACGATCCGGACGCCCTTGTCGATTCCAACGGGAAGGTCATTCCGGCAGCTGTCCATGGGCCGTTCAGTGATGACTTCGCTTGGGTACATTTGGATGGCTGGCCACATGGTCCCATTCGCTTGACTGACGCTCAGGCCAGATTGTTTGCCTCGCTTTGGGAGTACCGACACCAGTTACAGTCGGCGGAATTTCTCATGCGGCAAGCCGGTCTAGCCAGCGAAAAGCCGATGGATGTTTTCAAGTTAAAAACATCCAATCGTGGTGACCCTAAATATGAAGGCCCGCTTCATGCATACGAGAAACTGGTCATCCGACAGCAACGACATGGCCTTTATCGCTTGAAATTGTGAGCAACTAATTTGGCCTGGAGTCGGTGGCTGGATTAAATTGATAGTCATCTGTGCAGCGGGTGCTGTCAGCCGTTGCTGCGAGATCAACTGACGCTGACTGCCACAAAGCGGCCGTTCCAGGCTGGCTTGAGCAGAATACCTTGCGCGCCTCTTTATGATGACCACCACACCATCAAACTAAGGCTTACGCCAATACGGGAGAAGACATGAAGGTTGTCCGGCTGACCATCTCGAACTTTCGCGGCATCAAGTCGGCGGAGCTCCTGTTCGAGGGGCACACCCTGATGGTGGGCTCCAACAATGTCGGCAAGAGCACGATCTGCGAAGCCCTTGACTTGGTCTTGGGCCCCGACCGGCTCAACCGCTTCCCTCCGGTCGATGAGTTCGACTTCTACAACGCTGAATACCTGGCCCCTGCCGCAGAAGAAGGCGCAGAGCGGGTGCCGACTCCGCTTCGGATCGAGGCGGTCCTCATTGAACCCGGCCCCGAGATCGGAGCCAAGTGCGGCGGCAACATCGAGTTTTGGCATGTAGCCGAGCAAAGACTGCTCGGGCCGGGAGAGGCCGACGCCGCCAATCCGCCCCATGCCGTCCCCTGCCTTCGGATCGAGACCATCGGCCAATACAACCCCGAGGAAGACGAGTTCGAGGCACGCACCTACTTCTCCCATAGTCCCGACGCTCCCCCCGGGGAGCTGACAAAGCTTCCCAAGCCGATCAAGCGGCTGTTTGGTTTCCTCTACCTGCGGGCGCTTCGGACCGGCTCGCGAGCGCTGAGCTTGGAGCGTGGGTCGCTTCTCGACATCATCCTGCGGACCAAGGGCGTGCGCACCAGCC
>Ga0255139_1000163_pt1 | contig 23549 bp, 19 predicted proteins | sample Law_Colum_RepB_8_FD_188549 | JGI IMG/M metagenome (GOLD analysis project Ga0255139, IMG submission 188549) | Freshwater microbial communities from St. Lawrence River, New York, United States - Law_Colum_RepB_8d | ecosystem: Environmental > Aquatic > Freshwater > River | place: USA: New York...
GCTGGACAGGTACTGGCCTATCTCGTCCCGCGTCTCGGGGGTGAAACAGATGTAGCGCGCCTCGCACTGGATGTTCAGCGCGCCCGAATTGCGGTTGAGCGAGGGCGCTATGATGTCAAGCGTCTGGAAGCACTGTTGGCTGATGAAGCCATTCCCGCCAAGCGAGTCTATGACGCACATATCGAATTGAAATTAGCCCAAGCCGAACTGACAGCTGCGCAGCAACGCGCCAGCAGCTATCAAGGCGGTGCTGGCGGCATTGCACTGAAGTCGCCTATTACCGGTACGATTGTGGCCGTGAACGGCTCCGTCGGCTCTGCTGCCACGGAGGGGCAGATGGTTATCCATGTCGCGTCCCTAGACACGCTTTGGCTGGAGGCTCGTGTTGCCGAAAGCGATCTGGGCAAGATCACTACCCCGACGGGTGCTTTTTTCACACTCGATGGCGCCCCTAAAGCCATCGTTTTGGATGTGGGTCGCAATGCACGATTGATTGCTTATGGCGGTCTGGTCGATGCCACCACGCGAACCGTTCCCGTCATCATTGAATTTAATAATCCGGGCGGCCGTTTGCGAGCTGGGATGAGTGTACGTGCCAGACTCTACAGTGGTGCAGGCCATCAGGGTGTCGCCATTCCGGCAACCGCACTGATGGATGATGCCGGTCAAAGTGTGGTGTTCGTCATGCGGGAGGGGGAGTCATTCGAACGCCGGATAGTCATGTCAGGTCCGCGTGATGGTGATCAGGTGGCCATCCTCTCCGGGCTGAAGGCGGGTGAGCGTGTGGTGAGCCAAGGTGCCTATCAGGTCAGGTTGGCAGCAACTGCCCCCGCTGCCATGGGGCACGGCCATGCGCACTGAGCATTCCTCCTTGATTTCTCGCTTAATCCTCTGGTCTCTTGAGAGCCGGCTGTTGGTTTTCGTGATAGCCCTGCTCCTCATGGCTTGGGGGGGCTGGCAAACCACACGCATGCCTGTCGATGTTTTTCCCGACCTGACCGCACCGGCCGTAACTGTCGTGGCAGAAGCGCATGGCATGTCACCCACGGAAGTGGAAAGTCTCATCACTTTCCCGATTGAGACCGCACTGAATGGTTCGCCCGGTGTGCGGCGGGTGCGCTCGAACACCACCGTTGGCTTGGCCGTGATCACGGTTGAATTCGGCTGGGGCGTCGAGGTGCGTGAGGCACGCCAAATTGTGGCTGAAAAGCTGCAGTTGGCTCGCTCCACACTACCGCCTGACTTGCCGCCACCGCAGATGGCACCCGCAGCATCGGTCATGGGCGAAATCATGTTTGTTGCCCTGACCTCTGATCGCGCCAGCGCCGCTGATCTCAAGACCACGGCAGACTGGGTTGTTAGGCGTCGTTTGCTGGCTGTACCCGGCGTTGCCGAGGTACTGACAATTGGCGGTGATGAAAAGCAATATCAGGTCACACTCAACCCGGAGCGCTTGTCCGCTTACGGTATTACCGTAGATCAGGTGTTAAAAGCGCTGCGCGAGAGTAACCAGAACGCGCCTGCAGGCTTCTATCAGGAAGGCGGTCAGGAGTACCTGATTCAAGGCCTTGGCCGTCTGCAAAAGCCGGAAGATATTGGTGAGTCGGTAGTCGCATTGGTTGCCGGACAGCCCGTACTGGTGCGGCACTTGGGAGAGGTCGGCATGGGTGTCGGCGTTGTCCGTGGCACGGCCGCGCATAACGGCAAACCGTCGGTGGTGTTCGCCATTCAAAAGCAACCGGGGGTGAATACGCTGGAATTGACGCATCGACTGGATGAGACCTTTGCCAGCCTGAAGGGCAGCCTGCCGGCTGGCATGAAGATCGAAACCAAGATCTTTCGTCAGTCAGACTTCATCGAACGAGCACTCGACAATTTGCTGTCGGCGCTCCGGGATGGCGTGATTCTAGTGATCGCGATTGTGTTCGCCTTTTTGCTGTCTTGGCGCGCAACGGCGGTGACATTGGTGGCGCTACCACTATCCTTGATGGTGGCCATTCTTATCCTTCATGCCCTGGGGGCATCGCTCAATACAATGACATTGGGTGGCCTGGCCATTGCGTTGGGTGCGTTGGTGGATGATGCGATTATCGTCGTTGAGAACATCATGCGACGGCTGCGCCAAAGCCTGAGCCTAGACGAGTCCGAGCGCCTGCCCATCCGACAAGTTATCTTCGAGGCGACGCGTGAGATTCAAGGCTCGATTGTGTTCGCCACGCTCATCATCATGCTGGTGTTCTTGCCGATCTTCTTTCTGACCGGCGTAGAAGGGCGCCTGCTGGCTCCCTTGGGCTTTGCTTATGTTGTTGCCCTCAGTGCGTCGCTGCTGGTGGCGATTACCGTTACGCCGGTGCTGGCCGAGCGCTTCCTGCTCAATGACCCGAAGGTGCTCACGCATCATGAGCCGCGTCTGATGACGCAGATGAAGGCCTGGTATGAGCGCACCCTCTCGAGTCTGCTGGAGCGCTGGCAGCTGGTTGCTGGCGTGTCTGGGATTGCGCTGGTCGTTGCTTTGGTTGCTCTACTCGGCGCTGGCCGGACCTTCCTGCCGGACTTCAATGAGGGCAGCCTGACGGTGAATGTCACCACCTTGCCAGGCACATCGCTGGCTGAGTCTAATCGGATGGCACAGCGTGTTGAAGCCATCCTGCTGGCACAACCCGAAGTCGTCGCCACGGCACGGCGCACGGGCCGAGCGCCGGCGGACCCGCACGCCCAAGAGATCTACGCGTCTGAAATCGAGACCACGCTGGACATGAAGGATCGTGACAAAGCGGATCTGCTAGCGGCCTTGCGTGCCGACTTCGCATCGGTATCTGGGATGAGCGTGGTGATTGGTCAGCCCATCTCGCACCGTATCGATCACATGCTCTCGGGTACTCGTGCCAACATCGCCATAAAGCTCTTCGGCGCAGACCTTTATGAGCTACGCAAACTCGGTGAAAAGGTCAAAGGCATTGCGGCGGCTGTACCCGGCGCAGTGGATGTATCACTAGAGCAGCAAGCCGACATTCCGTTCATCACGATCAGGTTCCGCCGCGATGCAATGGCTCAATATGGGCTGTCCATGCGTGAGGTCGCTGATGCTATCGAGACGGCATTTGCCGGCACAGCGGTGTCAAAGATTCTCGAAGGACAAGCCACCTTTGATCTCGTGGTGCGTTTTGATCCCGTCGTGCGTGACTCCTTCGAGGCGATGCAATCGACGTTGATCACCACGGCCTCTGGAGCCCGTCTGCCGCTGTCAGCGCTTGCTGAAATCACGCGTGATCGCGGCCCCAATCTGGTGAGCCGAGAGAATGTTCAGCGCAAGATTGTGGTCATGGCCAATGTCGCTGATCGTGACCTCTCTAGTGTGGTCGAAGACATTCGTGCTCGTGTTGAGCGTGAGGTGAAGCTGCCGACCGGTTACTACATTGAATACGGGGGACAGTTCGAGAGTGCGCGTGAAGCCACCCAGACGCTGACAGCCTTGGGCACGTTAGTTTTGGCAGGCATCTTCATGTTGCTCTACCTCGCCTTTCGCTCAACACGAGATGCGCTGGTGGTGATGCTGAATCTGCCGCTGGCGCTGATTGGCGGTGTTGTCGGGATGTATATCGTGGGCGGCGTGCTATCGGTGGCCACGCTGATCGGCTTCATCACGCTCTTCGGCATTGCCACTCGCAACGGTGTGATGCTGATCTCGCACATCCGTCACCTCATTGAAGTAGAGGGTGTGCTTGATCCGCGTGCGGCAGTCATTCGTGGTGCTAGCGAACGATTAGTACCGATCCTGATGACGGCTCTGGCGGCTGGTCTTGCCTTAGTGCCACTGGCCTTGGCGGCGGGTGAGCCCGGCAGCGAGATCCAAGCCCCCATGGCGGTGGTCATCCTGTTTGGTCTGCTGTCATCCACAGCGCTGAACATGTTTGTGGTGCCCAGTCTCTATCTGCGTTTTGGCGAGGCAGCTCGAGCGAAAAATACCCTTACTGGCCATGTCTCGCTACCTGACCCTACCTAGGAACTCATCATGGAATCGTTATTTGTCTCCACTGGCGTCGTCGCCCTCGCTGAAATCGGCGACAAGACTCAACTCTTGGCTTTTATGCTGGCAGCGCGATTCAAGAAGCCCGTGCCGATTATTCTGGGCATTTTCGTAGCGACTTTATTGAATCATGGCCTGGCCGGTGCACTGGGGGCTTGGATTACGCATGCGGTGACGCCAGAGATTTTGCGCTGGGTTCTTGGTGTGTCGTTCCTTGGCATGGCTATTTGGATTTTGGTTCCTGACAAAATTGACGAGGACGAGACTCAAGTTGCCAAGCACTTCGGAGTTTTTGGAGCGACTTTGGTGACTTTCTTCCTGGCTGAAATGGGCGATAAGACGCAAATTGCTACCATCGCCTTGGCGGCTCACTATGCGGCTCCTGTGCTTGTGATCATGGGCACGACGCTCGGCATGCTCATCGCCGATGTGCCCGCTGTTTTTGCCGGTGACAAATTGGCCTCTAGGATACCGATGAAGTGGGTTCACTCAATCGCTGCAGCCATCTTTGCGTTTTTAGGATTGGCTACGCTGTTTGGCGCAGGGTCTCATGTCGGTTTTTGAGAAATTATGCAGTCGCATCTCGATGTGCCCGCAGTGCTGACGCTGATACGGAAAACAGGATCAGGGATTAGTTGATCACCAACAGGATGAGCCCGGCCAGCAATCCCGCGCAAAGCAGGTCGAGCACATGCGGTGCATGCAGGCGATAGAGCACATCGTCGACCGCGCCAAACAGCTGCAGCCAGATCGGTCGATACTGTGGCAGCACGGTGATTTCCGGTTCGATGTGCTGTGCCGCACGCCGGCCACTTTCAACCGCGGCCTCGATACTCCAAACATCTGCTGCAGTGCGCGTGTGGGCACCGGCGAGCAGCAGGTTCGCCACAGGGGTGGCCTGCGTCGGTTGCCACTGCAAGTTGCCCGTCGCATTGACCCATTTCGGTTGGCTCGAAAATATTCCTTCGGCCGAAAACTGCCATTCGTGCCAGACCTCGAAGTGCAGTATCGCGAACGAGGCCAGTGACCGTCCGCCATTGGCCTCGCGAATCATGGCATCCAGTGAGCCGCAGCGCAGCAACTGCGCCTTCACCTCGGCGATGAATTGCGCTTTGGTGCAACGCTCCACCGGCAGCCCAAACAGGCGGCCGGGAACGTTGGAGACGCAGGAGGTGCCGGTCCATAGCGAAGCTACCTTATCGCCCAGCGACACCTCCTGCGCCCAGACCTGCTCTTCGGCAAACAAGGTCAGGTTGAATTCGGAGTCGGCCAGCACCAGGGCGCAGCGTTGGCGGGGCCAGTACACGCGTTCAGCGAAGGCGACTCGGAAAGAGACCTGGGCATGCGGGCCTTGCCGGATCAATGGTTTAAACAGGCGCAACTGCTCGAGCCGTTCCAGGCTGGGCGTGCGGGCAAGAATCTCGGCCGCCGCAAAGGGGTGGGTCGCTAGCACATGCACGGCGGCTTCGACCTGGGCTCCTGAGTCGAGCTGCGCGGCGGTTATCCGCTCGCCGTCATAATCCAGGCGCTGCAGGGCCTGTTGCCAGTGGAAGCGCACACCGCTGGCCTCCAGATGACGCAACCAATGATTGAACCAGTACTCACTGCTCGGGCCGCGCAGAAGCAGCCAGCCGCTGCCGGCACCCTGTTGCCAGGCTGGGCCGTCGCTATCTGCAGGATGGTCGTGGGTGGGTCGGCAGAACAACTGCCTGCGGAAAAATAGGCCGACGTGGTGCAGGGACACGCGAGTCCAATCCGAGCCGATCCAGGGACCAAAGCAGGCCACCCAGGTTGACCACGCTTTTGCGCTCAGCAAGGGCCGCCATTGCTCGGCTGCATTCAGGTTGGCGTAATGCTCGGTGCTGCGTCGATTCGCGGTCCAGACCTTGAGCAGCAGCCAGCTCCAGCGCAGTTGATCGCGCCGCGTCATCCGGAACACTTTTCCGATGCCCGGCAACAGGCCTGTGCCATCGTTGAATGTGGTCTGCCCGTCATCTGCACCCACGCCGAAGGCGATCGGTCGCGACAGGGCTCTCTGGTAAACGCTCCCCGCCGCATCGAATGGAATCTGCCGCAACAGATCGAAGACATTGTGGTACCACGGGCCTAGCCCATGCCAAGAGTATTCGGAGGGCATGTTGTTGTCCTCGGCGATTCGGGCGCTGCGAAAGAAGCCGCCGGCATCGGCATTGGCCTCGTAGACCGACACCCGCCAACCCTGCCGTACCAGCTCGTGTGCAACGGTGAGGCCGGCGATGCCCGCGCCATAGATGGCCACTGTCTTGTCGGGATTTTTAATCATACGGGGCGTTCCAGTCAGACCGAATTTCAGTCCGTTTTAGGCAACTTGGCGTGGCGATTTAATTAGCGTTGCGGACTTCGAGCACCTTATCCCTGGAGCGAGTCGCTCTCTGTTCGGTAGCACACTGAGACGCTACTCAAATGAGGGGAGACGTCGGGGAAAATGAGATTTGACACAGAAGTGTCCCGAGAGTGTCCCGGAAATAAAAAAGGCGCCTAGAAGGCGCCTTTTTTCTGTTGAATATCAACAAGTTATTGGTGGGTCGTCCGGGGCTCGAAGTTAAAAGTCAAAAGTGATTTTAAATTAAGGGCTCACAAACTCTCTAAAATCCGCTTAGATGCTGCCTTTCAGAAGATTTTGCTTTCAAGATTGCGCATCAAAAATCACTAGAAAGTCGAAAATTTTGTCACCCACATTTTCGCAATTGCGCGCACTTGTTAAGGGTGCATCTGACCATTTGTTACAACGTGGCACATGCCCCGGTAGCTCCCCAATTTTTTAACGGAGGCCAGAAGTAAAACCTAGTCCAACATGGCAAACCTCTGTTTTGGGGTGATGCCACCCGAGCACATATTCGGGCGCTCGTTGTTACATGTTCACAGCCATTGTGTGCCATGAGCCTGCACAACAAAAATTGGCCTAGCCATTCATACTCAATTGTAAGGATATAACGCTCGACATAGGCATTCTGCTGCGAAACTCTTGGTTGGATGTGCGCAATCTCAATGCCTTGTAAAGGCCACTACGAGAACTGAACATTAGTCACTTTAGGTCTTCCTCATACCGTTGCCTAGGTTCGATAGGTGGATGTGAGGTCAAGTGTAATTACCTAGCTAAAGGTAGGAATTTATAAAAATCAATTGCTTAGATAGGCTATTGACATATACAAAAATTGTACAAAAATACGCGAAACTAAATGGACTTATAAAATGAATAAGAATTATTTGCTCTTGTTAATGCTTTTACTCACGCTCTCGGGTTGTGGTACTGAGCGCAAAGAAGAGTCAGAGAGTCCCGCAAGCAATCAAGCCAAGATGACATCCATAACAGGAACAGCAGCAAGAGGAGCGCCCGTTGCTGCTGGTTTGCCTGTAGACGCTTTCTGTGCCGATGGAAAGTCTTATGTGTCACAAGTAAAAGCGGGATCTCAGTTCTTAGTTTACGTTTCGGAGAGTGCGCTGCCCTGTGCGTTAAAAGTTGATGGGATGCTTTCAATCAGCGCACCCAGTGCTGTTGCCGGTAAGTTGCATTCAAATGTGACGCCAATCACCAATATGATTGTGCTGAAGCATATTGGTTCTGACGGTGAGTTTTTATTCTCGAGTGCAGGCAAAGAGAAGCTTTTGTCTTTCTCTCAAAAGGCTGCTGGAGAGGGTGCAGTGGCATTCTTAAATTCTGCTGGCTATAAGCTACGGTCTGACACTAATGAGTTTGGTCAGGGCTTTTTTGATACCGCGTTCGTGCCAGATCCTAATATCAGCTTTCATGACTTCCTTATCGAAAAAATTAAGGCTGCTGGCGGTTTTACTGCAGAGGCATTAGAGGCCTTTGTTATGGATGCGCCAGAGTTATTCCCAGGCGGTAACTCTGGCGGCGGTGATACCGGCGGCGGAACTGGTGGCGGCGATACCGGCGGCGGCACTGGCGGTGGCGATACTGGCGGCGGAACTGGTGGCGGTGATACCGGAGGCGGCACTGGTGGCGGTGATACCGGCGGTGGCACCGGTGGTGGTGATACCGGAGGTGGCACTGGTGGTGGCGATACCGGCGGCGGAACTGGTGGCGGTGATACTGGAGGCGGCACTGGTGGCGGTACTGGTGGTGGTGATACGGTTCAGACTGCTGCAATCGTTGTTGATTCTTGCTCGGTAGATCAGAAAACTAAGTTAAATGGTTCATTGGCGGGCGTTGAAATCAAGGAGCTTTCTTGGTTGCAAACCGTGCAAATGAATGGTCTTGATGGGTCTACTCGTCTTGCGGGTGGCAAAGATGCGTTCTTGCGAGTGGATCTAGTTGGTTCCACGAATGGCACGCCGTTCCCTTCAGATTACTTTTTGGGCGTTCACGACGATTCAACAGGTAACTGTCAGTCCATAGCCGTTACTGGTGTGCCTAGCGGAAACATTCCAACAGAGGTTGCACCTGGTGTTCTGACGAAATCGATTTTTGTTAAGGTCCCTGCTTCGTTGGTCAAGCCAAACATGTCGGTATTGTTCGTGGTGAGCCCTAATGATGCAGTGAAAAACGAATCCGCTAGTGGGCTGGTGTTCAAGAGCCGTATTCCAGTGGCAAAAGCAATAAATGACGACGTTCACCTGTTGAAAATCGTGATCGATGGCCAAAGCGGGTTTTATCCGGCTGTTGCTGAGCTCAAGACTTTGTTCAGCAGACTATTCCCTATGGCTGAAACAAAGTTGATTGAGGATGGGCAGTTTATTCCTGAAGTTGCCAAAACGATTGTGACGCGACCAAAAGATGGTAGTGGCCGTTATATGGGTACTGCGCAGGATGTCGCTAATCTTTTGTCCGAGATTTCAGCGTATTGCGCACGAACCTATCCCGGGATGGTGTCGAACGCGTTCTCTGCTAAGTGTGCTGGCTTCTGGCCAACTAACGTACGCTTTGCTGGTATCGGCGGGCTGGGTGAAGTTGGCGGCAGATCGATGATTTCAGGCAGTGTTATTGAAATCGATCGTGACATTAAGGTTGAGGATTTGAAGCCTTATGATCGGGATGGCGTTTCTTGGCTGGATCCATTTGCTGAAGTCGTTGCGCATGAGTTTGGCCATGTAATGGGCCTCAATCACGCAAATTGTGGCGGCGCACCTGGTCCATTCGACGAAAGACTTTATGCCGGTGGCGGCGCTGGTGTTAATGGCGGTGGTTATGATGCCATTAAGGGTTACTTTTTCTCGCAACGTCATGTTGCTGGGCCAAACGAGACGGTTGGTATCTTCGATATCATGGGATATTGCTCGTTCTCGTGGATGTCAGACAAGGGCTACCAAGCTGTCATTGACTACAAGGGAGCTGATGGGGCCAGAGAAGCGTCAGCTCGTAAGAGCAAGCAAGCAAGATCGGGAAATCGTGCTTACAGAATCGATCTTGCGGGAAAGCGGCCATTCGTTACTGAAATTGACTCTATCCCGAAAGAGGCTGCAGTTGGTAAGAAGCTAAAAATTGAGCCTCTGCTCAGAGGATTGCCTGTGATTCGGGTTCTATCAACTCGAAATGATCTTGGGGTTAACCCTTATGGACCGTTCTACGTCGAAGTGGCTGGGGGTCAGGCTGGTAAGCTCTTGGAAGCTATCTTGAAGTGAGTTAGCAGAAGGTAAGAAGAAATGCCGGATTTTTATCCGGCATTTTTTTATCTTAAGAATTAAGACAGGAACTCAAGCTCCTTGATGGAGATACCAGCATTCTTGGCAATACGTTCTAGTGCGTTGTAACTGGATTTTTCTTGTCGAGGCGTTTTGCCTCGTCCCTCGGTAATCCCCCCGGAAATTAATGGTGTTCGTGGGTCTTTGCTTATTTTGATGTGACACATTTTGTCGCAGGGATCGAGATGATGTACTCCATCAAATAGGAGACAACATCATGACCCACTGTGACGCCTTCGACGGCCATTCAGCGATGACGACTGAACCGATTGTTCGTCTCTGGCTGTTCCGTATGCTTGTTCCACTGAGAGGACTTCGTGGTCTCGTTCGCCCGCATGGGTTTGAAAGTGACCAAGTTGCTGATGCCGTTGGTCTAGGACATTGGATCAGTCCGACTTGCCCGAACTTCGACATGACTGCGATTGTGTCGGAGTTAAAAAGTTTGCACCAACAAGCGGAGCAGCATTTGGCCGATGCCGCTTCGCCTCAGTGTCTGCAAAACAATCTCAGCAAGCTGAAAGCGCTAATGGGTCTAAACCACAGTGACTGCAAGATCCTTGAGTTTGCTGTTTTGCTGCACAGTGAGCGCTTGCTCAACGAAGCGTCCTCATTAATGGGTAGTGTGTCATCAGCCAAGCTTTTCCAGTTTTTGGCCGTGGTCTTGAATTTAAAGGAGTCTGAGGTTCGTGCTTCTTTGAGCAGGCAGGGCGTTTTGGCTCAGTCTGGATTAGTGACGATCGACATGGGCGCTACTCATTCAATCTGCAATAAGTTGGATCTGATCTCCACAGGGTTCGCGGACATGATGATCTCGACTGACGCAGACCCCATCAGTTTGCTTCGCGGTACAGTATCTCCAGCAGGTCCTATGAAGCTTGTGTTATCGGATTACAGTCACATCAGCGCATCACTTCAAATCGTGCTGCCGTATCTCCGTCATGCACTCAGCACACAGCGCATGGGTGTCAATATTTTTCTGCATGGTGCGCCGGGTACGGGCAAAAGCCAGCTGGCTCGTGTGTTGGCTCATGAGTTGGCGTGTGAGTTGTATGAGGTCTCCAGTGAGGATTCCGATGGTGATCCTGTTGATGGTGAGGATCGGTTACGTGCATTTCGTGCAGCACAGTCATTCTTTGCGCAGCGTCAGGCACTGATGGCGTTCGACGAAGTCGAAGACGTGTTTAACAACAACCACAATTCATTCGGTGAGAACAAATCAGCGCAGTCTCATAAGGCATGGATCAACCGAATGCTTGAAAGCAATCCTGTTCCCACGCTCTGGCTCTCAAACTCTAGTGATGTGGATCCTGCTTTTATTCGGCGCTTCGACATGGTGTTTGAGTTGCCTGTTCCGCCCAAAAAACAGCGCGAGCAAATTCTCAAGAAAGCTTGCGGCGACTGGATTGATCCGCCGCGAATCGCTCGCATGGCGGAGGCTGAATCACTGGCACCGGCAGTGGTTTCTAGAGCCAGTGATGTTGTCCACGCAATCCGACATGACCTCGGTATTCAAGCCAGCGCTGCAGCCTTTGAGCGCTTGATAGGCAACACTTTAGAAGCCCAGGGGCATAAGGCTCTGATGTCCTATGCGGCGAATCGGCTTCCGGAAATCTACGATCCCATTTTCAATCATGCGGATACGAATTTAGAAGAGCTGGCTTCGGGATTGTTGGCTGTGAAATCGGCTCGTCTGTGCCTGTATGGCCCCCCAGGAACGGGAAAGACAGCTTATGGACGCTGGTTAGCTGATCATATGGATATGCCGTTACTGATTAAACGAGGTTCCGACTTGCTATCGATGATGCTGGGCGAGAGCGAAAAAAATATCGCTTTAGCCTTTAAACAAGCCGAGGAAGAGGGCGCTTTACTCATGATTGATGAGGTCGACAGCTTTTTGCAGGACCGGCGCAGCGCCCAGCGTGCTTGGGAGGTCAGCATGGTCAATGAAATGTTGACCCAAATGGAGTCGTTTTCGGGTGTCTTTATTGCCTCGACCAACTTAATGACGGGCATCGACCAGGCAGCACTTCGTCGTTTTGACCTGAAAGTGAAGTTCGATTTTTTGCGGGCCGAGCAGGCTTGGGCGTTGATGGATCGGTATTGTCAGAAATTGAACGTCTCTGCCCCGTCATCAGAACTTAAAATACGCATGATGCGTCTTCAGCAACTCACACCCGGTGATTTTGCTGCCGTGATGCGTCAACATCGATTTCGTCCTATTCAGTCAGCCTCGTCTTTGATCTCGGCTTTGGAAGCGGAGTGCGCTGTCAAAGAGGGTGTGAAAGCGCCTATTGGTTTTCTTTGATCCGCAATCCGATTGCATCTAACAAAAAAGGTAGCGCATGAGAACGCTTTCAAAATCGAAACTACTGGCCTATCGGCAGTGCCCCAAACGCTTGTGGCTCGAGGTGCACGCGCCACATCACCGCGCAGACTCAGAAGCAACTCAGGCCAGTTTTGCTGTGGGTCATCAAGTTGGCGACATCGTACGGCAACTCTACGATCCTCAAGGAGAGGGTGCGTTGATTGACCCCCAAGTAGAGGGTTTTGATGCTGCGTTTGCCCGTACTCAAGAGCTCTTGAAGTCGTCTCAGCCGATTTTTGAGGCTGGTTTTCGGGTGAAGGGGCTTTGGCGTTTGCGGACGTGATGCTACCTGATACCCATCTGGGTCAATCTGGGTGGCGAATGATCGAAGTGAAGTCTGCTACTTCCGTAAAGGACTATCACCGTGATGATGTCGCGGTACAAACCTGGATCGCTCGTGCGGCGGGTGTTCCGCTGACTCAGGTGGCGCTATCTCATATCGACAGCACGTGGGTGTATCCCGGTGACGGTAACTACATGGGCCTGATGCGTGAAAATGATTTGACGCAGGAGGCCATGAGCCGCGATGCCGAAGTTTGCACCTGGATGAAGGAAGCTCAGGAAATTGTGGCTCTGCACTCAGAGCCCAGCGTTCCAACTGGGAAGCATTGCCAGCAGCCCTATGCATGTGGTTTTTTGGATTATTGCCAGCGTGAAGCGCCCCATGCTGAGCAACCCATTCGATGGTTACCGGGTCGCTTGGGTCAGGAACTTCAGGCGCATATCGAGACAAACAATCTGGTTGAGTTGGCGGATGTACCGCATGAGTTGCTGAGCGAGAAACAGCAGCGCGTAAAGAACGTCACCTTGTCGGGTAAGCCATATTTCGATCAGCAGGGCGCACGTGAGGCACTTGCGCCTCACCCGTTGCCGGCCTATTTCATGGACTTCGAGACCATTCAGTTTGCAGTCCCTATTTGGGCGGGCACTCGGCCTTATCAGCTGATCCCTTTTCAGTTCAGTGTTCATTTTCTTTCTGACACGAAGACGCTGGATCATCATGAGTTTCTTGATCTCTCCGGCAAGGATCCCTCGCGAGCGTTTGCAGAAGCACTTATCGCTTGTTGCGGTGAGTTAGGTCCTATTTTTGTATATAACGCAGGGTTCGAAACGAGCCGCATCCGTGAATTATCGGAGCGTTATCACGATCTTTCCGAGGCGCTGTTGGCGCTTAACGATCGGGTGGTTGATCTGCTCCCGATTGCTCGTAATTTTTACTATCACCCCAGTCAGCAGGGTAGTTGGAGTATTAAGGCCGTATTACCCGCGCTCTGTCCCGACCTAAACTACGACCAACTCCCCGGTGTTCAGAATGGTGGTATGGCCATGAATGCCTTTTTGGAAGCCATCGCCCCCTCCACCAGTTCATTGCGTCGGGATGAGATCAACCAACAACTCCTGGCCTACTGTCGGCTTGATACCTACGCCATGGTACGGTTGTGGGCGGCATTCATTGGCTTGGACTTGAAGGTCTGAAATGGCTAAGCGCTCTGACACACTCGAAACCGTCTTGCTCGCTGTCGAGATACTTCGTCGTATTCCGCGAGTTCGCAAAATCACAGCCAGTGAACTCCATCGCCAGCTAAAAGATGCCGGTTATGACCGAGACCTGCGCACCATTCAGCGCCAAATGGAGTTACTCAGCGAGCATTTCGAGATCGAGCGTGATGACCGCAGTAAGCCCTACGGCTACCGATGGCTTGAGCAAGCTAAAGCGCTGGCTGTGCCCAACCTCACACCACAAGAATCGTTGTTGCTTCAACTCGCCGAAGAACACCTGAAGAATCTCTTACCGGCTCGACTGATGAAGTCATTGGATGGCTTTTTTCATCAGGCTAAACGCAATCTTGGACCTGAATGCAGTGCGCGCTTGGAGCGAGAGTGGCCGGATAAGGTACGTGTGGTAGCTACCAGTCAACCCCTTTTGCCGCCAAAAATTGATGCACATGTTTTTGAAGTAGTGAGTGAGGCGCTGTATAGCAATCGCTGGCTGAACATCGACTATCGAAACTCTACAGGAAAGCGCACGTCGATTGAGGTCATGCCACTCGGGCTTGTTCAACAAGGTCACAGGCTGTACCTGGTGTGCCGTTATCGGGGATACGACAACGAACGAAACCTAGCGTTGCATCGGATGTTGTCTGCTGAATTGTCGACGTTTGGATTTGAGCGACCCAAAGACTTCAATCTCAAGCAATACGATGATGAGGGGCGATTTGGTTTTGGTGTTGGCGAAAGTATACGACTGTCTTTTTGCATCGAGCGCTATGCGGGCTTGAACCTAATGGAGACACCGTTATCGACAGATCAACATGTTGAGGAGCTGGAAGATGGTCGTCTCAAAATTACGGCAACAGTTGTCGATAGTCTCATTCTGGCGCGCTGGCTGAACGGTTTTGGTGATGGTGTGACGGATGTGGTGAAGCGTCCTGTTCCGTAGGTAATCCCCCCATTTTTAACGGGTCAGAAGTAGAACCTAGGCCAACATGGCCAACTTCTGTTTCTGGGGGATTACCCTAAAAGCTCAGGAGGGTGTTCCTCAGAGCTAATTTTCATTTTTCAAAGAGATAAACACTACCCTCGGTATTGCTGAGGGCCGCCCACAATCTTTGCACTAGGCATTTCCGCTTGCGCTACTCTAATAGCGTCAGCCTGATGAATCGCAACGACGATTCTTTCGCGCAAGCGAGTGTCAGGTGGCAATGTGTATTTTACGACCCACTTTCGATCTGATGCGCTCATATTGATTTTTCCTAATCTATTTTGAGAGCTACCGAGCTTAGGGATTTATAGGCTCAAATAGTGATACCAAATCAATAAATTATGATGGTCTGATCTCAGTTGTATTACCTAGTTAAAGGGCAGAGCATTTACTTATGCTTGGAGCAAGCGATTAAGCTGATGATAATCCTCATCAAATTGTGGATCTTGCTCCCTAAGCACTTTCACTTTTTCACATGCATGAATCACGGTGCTGTGATCTCTCCCGTCAAATGCTGCTCCAATTTCGGGGTAGCTATTTTTCGTTAGGTCTCTTGAAAGTGCCATGGCCATTTGCCGTGGTCTGGCAATGCTGCGATTGCGTTTCTTACCAGTTATATCTCTTACACTGATGTGATAGTACTCAGCGACGATACGTTGAATATTTTCAATAGTGAATTGCTTTGCGCGGCTGAGTAGCTGATCTCTGAGAGCCTCTTTAACAAGTTCAAGTGTCACCGGCGCAGCTTTAAATTTTGCGGTAGCAACAACCTTATTGAGCGCACCTTCCAACTCACGGACATTACCTTGAACATGCTCGGCAATAAACTGTGCTGAATCCATAGGCATACGCATGCCAATGGTGTTGGATTTTTTCATTAAAATGGCGATACGCGTCTCTTTATCGGGCGGGTCAACTTGAATCGACAGTCCCCATGAAAATCGAGACTTGAGTCGGTCGTCCATGTTGTTGATGTCTTTGGGAATACGATCCGATGTCATGATGATTTGACGGGATTCTTGCAGCAACGAGTTGAAGGTATGAAAGAACTCATCTTGCGTACTTTCTTTCTTTGCAAAGAATTGGATGTCATCAATTAGGATGGCATCTAATGAGCGATATAGCCGTTTAAAGTCAGGCATCAAGTTGCGTTGCAACGCAGAGATGAAGTCACCGACAAAGCGTTCTGATGTCAGATACATCACGCGTGCTGTTGGGTTTCGCCGGAGAATTTCGTTACCCACGGCATGCATGAGATGCGTTTTGCCTAAACCTGTGGGGCCGTAGATAAACAATGGATTGGTATGTTGTCCGCCGGGCATGTCTGCAGCCTGAAGGCAGCCAGCATGTGCTAGTTGTGCTCCTTTGCCTGCGACAAAGGTATCAAATGTGAAAAGTGGATTTAGATTGCTCCCGATTCGTGGCGGATACTCTTCAACGTTTGTGGATTTTTGACCCTTCAGAGTGGAGGGTCTAGTACGTTCATTTGAGCTCGGCAGGTCGGCACCATCGCTTTTACTGCCAACACGTATAGCTACCTGAGAAATTCGACCTGAGCTCTTGTCTTGAGCAATCGCTTGGATTCTGGGTAAGAATTCCTTTTTGATGTGCGACACAAAAAAAGGGTTTGGCGCCAAAAGCACTAATGAATCGGGCGACTCTTCAACCTGGAGTGGCCTTATCCACATCTGAAAAAAATTTGCTGGAAGATCGATTTCCAAGATGGTTAGAACTTGTTGCCAAACGATAGCAGTCATCTTGGTCATATCCCTTTGATGTGCGGCGCAAGGTCTATGGGAAATAGCCTGCTTTGCTTCACAAAAGTAAGCCCTCTTGGGCTCAAATAGTGAGCTCAAACTTAGAGCAAGACTTTCCTCATAACGGCTTCAAAGCTGGGAAGACATCGGCGGCATCCGAAATGCAAGAAACGAATAAGAGGCCGCGTGCTCGGCGAGCATCTATTTTGCACTGAGGTTACTGATATTGTGCTAATGCCTTTTCATGAGCATCTACCACCCGAGCTTTGAGCTCGGGTGGACTTTGAACGACCACATCAGGTGTGTGACTTAGAATGTCATTGAGCAGTTCACGATCATCATTGTATGGAAATTCTACGCGATACCACCCTGAATCAAGCCAACTGGCTTTCTGATGTTCATGCCAGACAATTCTACTGATCCACTGGGCGCGTTGTGGAGAGAAGTCCAAAACTGCCCACTGCTGTTGAGGGCCACTAAAAATCCCATAACCGCTACCAAGAACCTCATCAAGAATTTCTGCTGAGATAACTTCGACAGGAGTCGGCAGAATTTCGATGGATTGGATTGCATCTACAGCGAAGCTTCGAATTCCGATTCGTGTGTGGCACCAACCATCTACATACCAATTCTCTCGGTAATAGCTAAGTCGTTGTGGGCTGATTTCGCGATCAGTTGTTTCTCCGGTATTGCGATTGAAGTGGCGTATTTGAATGCGATGCCCATCAAGCGTGGCTCTTGCAACTTGTTGAAAATGTTTTATCGGCATAAAGCGTCGAAGTGATTGGACTAGCCGTAAACGGGTGGAAATAGTGCTGGCCTCGACACCTTCAATTGCCAATAGGGATAGCAATCTAGACTTCAATGGCGCGATGTGGGGTCCCAGCAAACCAGGCTCAATGCTTTCGAGCAGACTATTTGCAGTAAGCAGCGCGTGGGCTTCAGATGCATTGAGCCATAGTCCAGGAATCTCATATCGTGGACCTACGGGGTTTTGTTTGTCAAAGCGATAAGCCTTCAGCTCTCGGTCAAAAATGATTGGCGCATTTAAGTGAAGCCGCATGAATTCAAGATCACGCTTGAATGTAGGCAATGAAACCTCTAATGCATCCAGAAAGTCATGAATGGAAACATGGTGACGGTTATGTAGCATCTGATCGATTTTATGTATACGAAGCGTGCGGCTCATACTGCCTTCCAAAATAAACGATATCTGACGATAGCATGGTATCAAGCTGAGCTCATCTCTTGAGCTTGTAATGTAAGACGATAGGAGCTGTTGAGGTTAAGGATTGATATGCATAGTTTGATTAATTCACAAAAGATTCTTTCTGCCAGTGTTCGTCTGAGGCTTTTACGAACTATTCGTAATCAATTCATCTTAGATTGGACGGGTGTGCATGGTGTTCCCCACTGGGCCAGGGTTAGATACCACGGCTTGAGGTTGTCGCAGGAATCAGGTGCAGACCCTCTGGTCGTAGAACTCTTTGCTTTTTTGCACGACAGCAGGCGTCATGATGAAAACATCGATCACTTGCACGGGCATCGAGCTGCGGAATATGCCATGTCGTTGCAAGGTCATGTATTCGATTTAACGCAAAAACAATTAGCTTTGTTATACACGGCTATTGATAAGCACAGTGATGGTTTGGTTCACAGCGATGCAACGATTCAGACTTGCTGGGATGCTGATAGGCTTGATCTTGGACGAGTAGGCATTTATCCCAGTGCACAGTATTTGTCCTTTGCTGCTACGAAGTACACGCACGAGGCTTTTGAATGGAGCCGTGGTAATGCGAAAGTTAGTCTAAGAGCTCTATGACCCATGCAGATTGAAGTAGTTAATTTCCCTGACCCCATTGATGCCGGCTTTGTTGACATTGAACTGGCAGATTTGTTGCGGGAGATAATTCAAAGCAGCTTTTTGTATTGGCAAGGGGGAGATGATGATCTCGAGATAAGCCATGCCTATGTCTGCAGCGCGCAAGCTAGTATTTTGCGCTACATCGACACGCACCAACTTGCGATTGCCATGCCAGGCTATGAGTCAAGGTTCAAAAGGGCGACTCGCTATATTGAACTTGAAAACGATGAAAATGCCGATCTCGCGGAGTACCAAAACTTTGGCTTAGTCGACACGTTGGGAGGCTTATGTGACGAGGTTTCCCTGTGGTGTGATGCGAATGGTCATGAAGGCACTGACGCTTTAGCCTTAAATCTCATCTTTTTTTGCCTATCAGCAACTTGGTTTGAGCATGAGAGTGACTTTAGGTTTCTAGGTCAAGATAGGGAAGCGTTCCAAAGGCTTTTGGATGATGTTATCGCATGCCATAAGCGAGTTGAGCTTTCTAAGCAGGAAACAGCATGAAAGTTGCGGTGATTGGTTCTCGTGTTTTTGAAGGAAACCATTTAATTGAGCATTATCTTGATTGTGAACTTCAAAAGTACTCCAACCCCTCCATTATCAGTGGTGGCGCATCGGGCGTGGACTCGATTGCAAAGGAATACGCAATAAATAAGGGGCTTGACTACACTGAGATTAATGCGGATTGGAGCTCTTATGGCAGAGCTGCAGGGCCTATTAGAAACAAGTTAATTGTCGAGATGGCTGACACCGTCTATGCCTTTTGGGATGAAGCATCAAAGGGCACTTGGAGCACTATTCAGCTTGCCAAGCGCCTAGGTAAGCCCTGCCAAATCGTAAGCTATTCCAACCATAAGTTAGTTGTACGTCTATGAAGTCAAAGTAGATAGATATGAATCGTATAGTGCGACTGCGTCATCAAATTGAGTTGTTGAGAAGCTAACTTCTTGCGGTTCCTCCCGGAGCTTACCTGTGCGATAGCGCTTTACCCGAAGCTCTGGAAGTGTTTCAACAGACTCCTGAAAGTAGGTAAGAGCGCAGCCTCGCTGATCGCTATTTTTGTACGACAAGTAGTGACAGATGTATGCGTCACCCGCGATCATGTTGCCGCCAGTCTTCACACCATTTTTAAGCAGGTTTTGCGTTAGGTTATATTTGCTAGTGATTACATCATTAGCTTTAGTCAGCAGCTCGATGGCCTCAGTTCCTTTGTCTCCAAAAATTACCTTGGCTTTGCTGGGGCTGACAACTTTCAGACGTTTTGCAATTGTGTCGACTAGGGTTTCTCTTTCCTCTTCTGTTATTTGCTCTTCCTCTTTAACATTGTTGAGTAAATTAACTAATTGTTTTTCAGTGATGCCGTCTTTTGAGATTAATTGAAGTGCTTTAGTCGCTCTATCGCTCATAAGATTCCTCAATACCTATAAATTTTAAATTAATAAGAGTTAATATAAGCCGAATTAGTCCGAATTGTATTAGTTTAAGTTTTTTAAGGCTGCGTGAAACTTAATTGAATTATCTTTTAACGTTTTCTTTAAAAAATCTTTAATTTCAGAGGATTTTTTCTCTTCATTGTCAGATTCATTTGAGCCGATATGTTCTGAGATATTTAAAGTGCTCGAGCTAACAGTTTTCCAAATTGGAGAAAGCCTGCCTTTAGCCTCTAAAGCGTTAAATATATCTTGACGAATAGTTGATGGTAAGGACGAATCAGCTTGGCGACCAATTACCCATTTAACTATTAATTGATCATTCTTTACATAAACTTCGCACAGAAAAATTCTACTTGATCTTGTCCAATTAGCAGACATAAAACCATTAATTCTATCCCATTGTGGAACTGCAAGTCTGATGCAGCGACTAGTTTTATGGTCAACTACTAATGAGATGTTTTCATGAGCTATGGATTCGTTGATGCTATCAATGATTTCATCGTCTATAAATAAATCAATCGATGTATCTATGACCCCATCAGGGACATTTTCAATTAAATAACTAAGTGCTGCATAGTGTTTTTTCCATATGCGAGAAACTGTATCATCCATAGTCGTATCCGTAATGTATTTTCTTTTTAACAAATTTATGTAGCTTGAAAGCATTTGTGTGGCAAGGCTACTTTCAAAACTATCATGTGCAACCTCAAGCGCTGACACCATTGTTTCAAAATTGATTGGCTCCCAACCTCGAATAGATGGTTCTGAGCCATAAGGTGTAAGATAAAAATAGTATTTTTTATAATTAGAAAACTCAGAATTAACGATGTTCATGTATTTTTTTAACTGCTCTTTCCCTTCATTGGCTTCAACTTTTATTTCAAATACAAATATTATTTTTATTTTATTAAGTGCGATTGTAAGATCAATGTTTTTCCACTCGCGACAAATATCAACATCGTTAAAGTCATGGGTTTTTATTGCTAAGGATAAATCATAATCTTTTACTATGTTTGCAAGTAAATCTAAGAATATCTGCAAAACTTGATATCCAAAACCATGCGATGCATAAGGTTTAAGAATATGTGCTAAATAGTTCGAGTGTCTGATTTCATGTCTATCGACCTTCATTGCCTCAAAAGGGCAATAATAGTCTGTCCGGTTGGCAAGAGACTGGAAGTCTGGATCTTCTAGTAATTCAACAATCATTTTTTTGTTATTCAACATGCATCTCTTTAATTCATTAAAATTTCTTCAATTCATAATACTTTAAATGCTTATCAAGAAAAACGCTACTGATATTGACCCACATCCCTAGGCATCCCCTCGTAATCCACTAAAATTTAGCGGGAGCCAGAAGTAGAACCTAGGCCAAATACTGTTTCGGGGTTATGCCACCCAAGCCCATATTCGGGCGCTCGTTGTTATATGTCCACAGCCATCGTGTGCCATGAGCCTGCATTTCTGCCAAGCTGCCGAACAGATATTGGCCTAGCCATTCATACCGAACGGGCGGACAAATTGAATGCCCTCAACAAGGCAGCGAGCAATATGACCGCGTGTAATCGTGTCTTTAGCGAAAGTTGTTCTTTCTGCCAGCTCTTCTACTGTTATGTACTTATGCATGGTGATAACCTCATCAGAATTAAATGTTTATGAGCCTCATATGTTGTTTAAAAGCAACATATGAGGCTCGTAGTACACACAATTTGATGGTTGTCAACAACATTTGATGCTTTAAAGCATTATTTAGTGAGTATAAAGGTCATGATTAGGTTCAGGCTACGAGAGCTGATGGCAGAAAAAGGCTTTCGAGAAAAACGATTAATCACGATGGGCGAGATTGCATCTGCTACTGGACTCAACAGAAGCACGATCACCAAGGTAGCCAACACCGCTGACTACAATTGCACGAGTGAAGTGATTGATAAGTTATGCACGTACTTTGAATGTGAAATTTCGGACTTGATGGTTCACATCAAATCTTAAAGTGAGTGCTGACTCACCAATTCGTCGATCAGTGCAGAATTAAACAATTGGTCAGAAGGCGAAGCCTAATGTTGGCTTACGAAAAGTAGGCTCGGCGAGATCTGGCACAGGACTGGCACAAATTTGGCACAAACGTGAGGACGAAAAAAAAGGCGCCTAAAAAGCGCCTTTTTTCTGTTGAAAATCAACAAGATATTGGTGGGTCGTCCGGGACTCGAACCCAGGACCAATTGGTTAAAAGCCAACTGCTCTACCAACTGAGCTAACGACCCATGCTGATTAACATGGAGCTAATCAAGCGGCGCGTAGTGTATTGCCTAGTCTGGCGTTGGGCAAGTGCGGCGACGTTTAGATGACCATAATTCCGCCATTTCTTTTCAGCAGGCGCTTGGCGTGAGTAACCGATGCGGTAACGGCGATAGCCCGAGCAGGGCTTTCACCAAGAGCCGGTAGCTGTCTTTATCGAGCAGCGCTTGCGTGGGTGTTTGCGCAATGCCTTCAATTTCGTGAGCGTGTGCTGTGCTGCCTAGCCAGCACCAGTGTTGAATGACGTGAAAATCGGTGTCGCCATTGCTGGCATCGGTTTCGGTAATAACCACGGCGCCATCAAAGGGCCAAGTCATCACCGCGTGTGCAGTTAAAGCGGCTTGCAGGCGTTGGTTGTGGCTCATGATGGTTTCACTGCCGTCGCAGAGGCCTTGGCAGCGCTTCAGCTGGCGTGAGGGGCAAGGGCGCTTGAGTCGGCGCTCCAGGGCTAGTGCGTAATCGCAGAGCCCGTGGTTGCTGGCCAGTTGACGCAGGAATTTGCTGCCAGCGGCGGGTGAGGTGAACAAACCGTAGAGCGATTGGGCGGCATTCACGGCATCGCTATCGAGCCAGTGAGGTTGCAGCAGGCCATCGGGGTTGGCAGCGAGCGTGAGCGAGATCAGCTTCTGTTGCCGACGTAATTGTCGGTTATGCAGGGGCTGTAGGGTTTTCACATAGCGCGCCTCGCGGAGCAGAGCACCCAGTTCACCGGCGGTGATCTCCCACGTGATATGCCGTACCTGCTGCGCCATGCGCATTTCTTTGGCATCGCTGATGTCGTTGCTGAAATGGCTGAGTACGCGCTGGCGGATGTTCTTCGCTTTGCCGACATAGAGCAGGCCACTGTCGCCATGAAAAAAATACACGCCACAGCGGGTGGGCATTTCATCCACCAGCGTTTCATCTAAATACGGCGGCAGGCTGGGGCGCTTTTTCAGCGTGCTGATGGCGGTTTGAACGGCACAGAGGCCTGCTTGCTCAAGCGCATCGTGGAGGCTATCTAACGTTTGCCGGAGGCGCTCACTGGCGTCACCCTTTAACGGCCAGACCGGAAGATTCAGCGTTTGCCTTAGCCGCTGAGCACACAGGGTGCGGAGCTGTAGGTTTTGATCGGCGCGTGCCCAAGTCGCTTTTAAATAGGCGTAGTGCAGGCGTGCACTGTGAGCGATGAGCCAATGGTTTTGCCAGAGGCCGTTGATCGGGTGATCGGGTGTGGTCAGCGGCGCGATGTCGGCGGTGCTGGACCAGTGTTGCAGGTTCACGGTGTCGGCGTTGAGCGTGGCGAGGCTGAGCGCAGTTAGGTGGTCACGATGATAGCGTGGGCCACTCAAGGTCATGCCGGCGATGACCACGGGCTGACCCAGCGCTAGGGCAAGCGTGCGTAGCAGATCAGCGTCGCGGGAGTGGCTGTGCAGGTTGCTTTGTGTGTTGGACATGGCGCGCACCCTAGCAAGTTTGGGTGCGCCTGCAAGTCTACAGGGCTAGCTCGCCACTGAGATGGAGGGGCGCTGCTCTTCTAGGCCCGCCATGCGTCGGGCGACGCCCATGACATCGCTCAGGTCTGCGCTAAACACCATGTCGGCATAGGCTTGCCAGTGGCCGTCGCTGTTGAGCTCGTAGAGCAGCCAGCCATCCGGGTCTTCA
>Ga0255139_1000164_pt1 | contig 23511 bp, 15 predicted proteins | sample Law_Colum_RepB_8_FD_188549 | JGI IMG/M metagenome (GOLD analysis project Ga0255139, IMG submission 188549) | Freshwater microbial communities from St. Lawrence River, New York, United States - Law_Colum_RepB_8d | ecosystem: Environmental > Aquatic > Freshwater > River | place: USA: New York...
ATCCTCAGTGCACCTGCTCGCAGGGGGATTAACCATTTTCAGCGTTTGGTACGCCCGACAACCGCGCGACGCATCGCACCCCTACGGCCATGGCAAAATAGAGTTTGTTTCTGCCGCCTTCGAGGGATTATTGATGGCGATTACTGCACTCGGAATCCTTTATCAGGCGGTTACCCACCTCGCCGAAGGTCGCCTGCCCGAGCGGCTTAACCTTGGCCTCGTGCTCACCCTCGGAGCCGGCATGGTCAACGGCGCCATTGGATTAATCTACAAGCGCATGGCCCGCAAACAACGCTCGGTCGCCTTTCAGGCAGAGGGCGAGCATTTGCTCTCGGACTTCTACACCTCTCTGGGCGTAACCGTTGGCTTGGGACTGGTGCTCTGGACGGGGATCGCCTGGATTGATCCTGCCATTGGCCTTGTTATGGGCGGAATCGTCGGATACCAGAGCTATTCGGTGCTGCGCAAGGCCCTAGACGGCTTAATGGACGCCGCCGACGTGAGGGTCCTGGAGCGCGTCGTAAACACACTCGACGAGCAGCGCCAAAAGGATTGGATTGACGTGCACCACTTTAGGCTAGTGCACTACGGAGGCCGCTACCACGTCGACGCCCATATTACCCTGCCCCACTTTTGGGACCTGCAGCGGGTTCACGACGAAGTCGACGCCATGGAGGCCTTGATTGCGTCCAATTTTGAGCACGAGGTCGAGTTCTCGGTGCATGCCGACCCCTGCGTACCTGACTCCTGCTCCCTCTGCCAGGTCGCGGACTGCAGTGTGCGCTCTTACCCTTTTGAGCGGACCATTCCCTGGACGGTCGACAACGTGCTGGTCGACGGCAAACACAGTTTAACTCGACAAGATTGGACGTGACCAGAGGCTAGCAACTAGCAGCTGGCAACTAGCTACTGGCTACTGGCTACTGGCTACTGGCTACTTGAGGCGGCGCAGCCAGCTGTCGAGGGAGAAGCTTCCCGCCCCAAGCAGAAGCGTGGCGGCAAAGGGAATCGCAAAGAGAAGAGCGTGCTCCTTCTCGGCTAAGGGTTCCGCCCAATGGGCGCCGAAGGCGGCAACCAGCATGGTGATGAGGGCCGGAACCGCAAACCAGCGCGTCTTAAAGCCAAGAATCATGGCCGCGGGAGCCACGAGTTCGCCCAGCACAGCGAGCGCAAGGCTCAAGCCTGCGCCAAGCCCCATAAAATCATAAAATTGTATTTCGCCGCCCGCGAGCAGTTTTAAGAGTTTGGAGTAGCCATGGGTGAGCATAAGGGCAGCGGGGCCGATGCGAAGCAGGGCAAGGCCTATGGATTGAATGGAATCTTTATTCATGAATGCCAAGTTAAGCATTGCCTAGGTTTTGCCATTTAGGTGCCAAACGCAATTACCTTCACGCCTCGATTAAAAACCGATCCATGAAGCAAATTCCCAGCGGTTTTGGCGACCGCAAACCCATAAGCCCGCTGCATTTAAAGCATATTCTTCGCCAGGGCGAACTGATTCCCTGGGAGGGACCTAGCCTCGACGTAGAGTCGCCGCTTTGCGACCCAGAAACGGGCAAGCGCTACCTGCTCGGCAGCCTTCCGCGCATGGACGCCAAGGCAGGAATGCTGGCCTTGGAATCGGCCGAACGGGCCTTTCAGCAGGGTCAGGGCGAATGGCCGTCCGCGTCAACCGCGCAGCGGGTAGCCGCCGCAGAAACCTTTATTAAGGCGATGCTCGCAGTGCGAACCGAGGTGGTCGACCTGCTCATGTGGGAGATTGGCAAGCCCCAGGCCGATGCCGCCAAAGAATTTGACCGCACCGTAGACTACCTGCGCGACACCATACAGAACGTCAAAGAAATGGACCGCAACGCCGTGCGCTTTGGCGAAGATTCCGGATTCGTGGCCCAGGTGAGGCGAGTTCCCTTGGGAGTGGCCTTGATAATGGGGCCCTACAACTACCCCCTGAACGAGACCTTTACTACACTCTTCCCTGCCCTGCTCATGGGCAATACCGTGGTATTTAAGCCAGCCAAGTATGGAGTACTGCTGATTGCTCCCCTGCTTGAGGCGTTTAGAGACAGCTTCCCGCCAGGAGTGGTAAACATTTTATTTGGCAAGGGCCGCGAAACCGTCAGCGACATCATGGCCTCTGGGCGGATCTCGGTTCTTTCGTTTATTGGCACCAGTAAGGGCGCCAACGAGCTTAAGAAGCTGCACCCCAACAGCCACCGACTGCGGGCAATTCTGGGGCTCGATGCCAAAAATCCCGGAATCACCCTGCCCGATGCCGACCTTGACCTGGCCGTGAGCCAAACCGTCTCGGGTGCCTTGAGTTTTAACGGGCAGCGATGCACCGCCCTCAAGATTCAGTGGGTGCACCGCAGCCTTCACGACGAGTTTGTGAACCGCCTGGTGGCCTCTGTGGAGCAGCTTAAATGGGGCGCGCCTTGGGATTCCGAGGTTAAAATCACGGCCCTGCCCGAGCACGGCAAGGTAGAATTCCTTCAAGCCATGGTCGACGACGCCCTTGCCCATGGAGCGCAGGTGGCTAATCCGAGCGGAGCACAGCATTCCGCCACGTTTTACAGCCCCACCGTGCTCACGGGGGTGACGCCCGCCATGCGGATCTACCACGAGGAGCAGTTTGGTCCCTTGGTTCCCGTGGTGGCCTACGACGAGCTCGACGAGCCCATGAAGTACATCATGCATTCCAATTTTGGGCAGCAAATGAGCATTTTCGGCCGCGATCCCCAAGCCATCGGTCGCCTGGTCGACGCCTGTGCGCACCAGGTAGGGCGTATTAACCTCAACGCTCAAGCGCAGCGAGGTCCCGACGCCTTCCCCTTCACGGGGCGCAAGGATTCTGCAGAGGGCACCTTAAGCGTGCACGACGCCCTGCGCGCCTTCTCGATTCGGAGCATGGTGGCCTTCCCAGCAACCGTTGAAAACAAGGAACTCGTGTCGGCAGTGCTCCGAGAGCGAAGCAGCAACTTTTTATCGACCGACTTTTATTTGTAATGCACCCTTGGGGCTTTGATTCGTGCAGACAAAAAATCAGACTCTAAATCGATTCAAGAAGCTACTATCCGCGCAGTGGAGCGCTCTTCGCGACCTCCCGATTTGGATTAAAATTATTGCGACGAGCCTTTGGATTTTACCCTTTGGAAGCGTTATTTCTGCCCTTTTCATAGTTTTTTGGCAGCGTTCGCGCAAGCATTCATCCCACAGAAAGAAGAAGTCTGATTATTGATTTTTATTGTAAGGCTATTCTAGATGGGACTTTCGCTCCATGATTGCCAAAACATCAGACACAAAAGCTTTTTTCATGAGCGTTTTGTAATCTACAGGTATCCAAGAGGTAATATCCCAGTTACATTAGAGATAGTAGTTTTATGTCATTCGAATTTCAGATGCAGATGCTGTGAGTCTTCAGGAAGCGGACTTGCTTGATTATAGGCCAATTCAAATTCTAAAGAATAAACAACTAAGAATGTACACGATGCGCGCGATTATTTTCACTCTCTTCTTTTCCTTTTGTTTTCTATCATCAAATGCTCAAAATCTCAAAGGAACAATAACAGGAAGCGTTCAAGATAGGAACGGGTTACCCCTGTCTTATGGATATGTTTTATTGGATGGAACAACGTTTGGAACGGTTACCAATGAACAAGGAAACTTCATACTGAAGGCTCCGATTGGCAATTACGTACTGACGATAAAATCCATTGGATACCAGGAAATCAAATTGGCGATGACCATTAGTGAAAGCAAAAATCCTGAAATCAACGTTGTTTTGGAAGAGGAGAGCAATGAACTAAGAACCATTGAAGTCACGGGTGTTAAGGTTAAAAGTGCTTCGGCAACTCGAACCGTTTTAGAATTGCTCAATGTTCCTCAAGCCATTGTCGTGTTGGGACAGAAAACCATTGACCAGCAAGGTGCTTTTGATCTAACAACGATTGTTAGAAATATGACTGGAGTAAACTTTAATGGCAATTACAGCGGTGCTGGTTCCTATCAGTTTTTCAATGCTCGTGGGTTTGATCTTTCGAATTCTCAGAATTACCGATGGAATGGAATGATGATCTGGAATTTGGGCAATAACTACTCCGACAACATCGAACAGGTAGAGTTTTTAAAAGGTCCTACTTCTATTTTGTTTGGAGATGTTGCTCCAGGTGGAATTATGAATTTTGTGACGAAGAAGCCATTGGCCGATTTCACGATTGACTTCGATTTGAAATTGGGGCAATGGAATTTGGTTCGACCTGCTTTGGATATTTCAGGACCGATTACCAAAAATAAAAATTTGCGCTATCGCTTGAATACATCCTATGAGGAATCCAACAGCTTCCGAAAAAATGTAGCCTACGACAGGCTTGTCATTGCTCCAACCATTGCTTGGGACATTAATTCAAAACTCTCCTTAAATATTGAAGCAGTATTTAAAAAAGCTGCTTCGACTGATGATCCAGGATTGGTTTCTCCGGATGGAACCATTGCCGGATTGAATACCCTAGACCCATCGCTTTATCTTAGTGAAACAACGCACGAATACCAGTTTAACGACCAAAGCTACTTTGCCACACTGACCTATCAGTTAGCAAAAAATTGGAGAGTACGTGCCGTTGGTTTCGCGGGAAATACAATGAATCGTCCATTTGGAATTTGGCCTGACCAACCGGACTCTCTTGGGAATATTGCCCGCAATGAATACGGATACTTTCAAAAGCTAAATAATCAATCTTCCTCCATAGACATTTATGGCTCATTGTACACCGGAACAATCAAACACAATTTATTGCTTGGCGCTGAATTTCAAGCAACGAACTACCGATATACCAACGAAGGTTATTTATCACCTTTCGACACTACCAATATTAGCAACCCAAATTCAAGTAGTCCCGGAACGGTGAGTCCGCTTAATTCACCTTTTTTGCCCTTTGTATCGCAGATTCAACGTACGGGGTTTTATTTGCAAGATCAAATAATGTTTTTCAATGAGAAATTGCATTTTCTTTTAGGTCTAAGAGCGGGACATACAAAACAAGGCAATCATTATTTTGAGGAAGAGCTTCCAGGTACTGACTATGAAGGTTACACCGATGATATTGTTAGTATTAATGTTCTTACTCCTAGAATAGGTTTGGTTTATAAGCCCAAGCGAAACATGTCGATTTATGGATCCTATTCTGAAGGTTATGAAATCAATTCTCCGGATATATTTGCTCTGAATTATTTGACCTTTTCGACTCCTCCAGCTACCTCAAGCAGTCAGGTAGAATTAGGTGCTAAAATGAATGTGTTAAAAGATAAATTAGGTCTCTCGCTAAGTGTATTCCGAATTAATAAAAAGAATCCGTATGGGTATGTGTACTTAGACCCTGAAAATCCTAATTACGATGAGTACAATGTTTACTACGATGGGTACCACAGAAGTCAGGGTATCGAACTTGACTTAGATGGAAAAATTTCTAAAGTTCTTTCGCTTACTGCTGGTTTTGCCTTAACCGATGCAACAATTATAAACGACCCAGGCTATGCAAGTGGTAATAAATTGCCTAATGCCCCTAAATACGCGGGAAATATTTGGCTGAATTATGAACCGGAGAAGAAGCTCAAAGGATTTACCGTGGGCACTGGTGTGTATTATAAGGATAAATTCTTCTCTGGTATCGATAATAACCCCGACCTAGAAATCCCTGCTAGTTACACCATTGATGCCGCAATAGGTTATAGGTATAAGCAATTTGGAGCTCAGCTTAATGCCACTAATCTTACCAATCAAATTAACTACGCGAACCCGTGGGTGTTCAATTTATTTGAAGTAAGGCCTTTGCGCAGAATAGTTCTTACTCTGACGTATAACTTTCAGAAAAAATCTCGTTGAGGACGATTTTTGATTTTTAACGGTTGAGTTGCGTGGACTCATGCAGTTTAATAACATGCGGGTTACGTTTTAATGATTTCTAGTCAAAATTTGGTCTACTCCTGTTGCGGACTTTTGCTGGAATGAAGCAGGGCAAGAACCAAACTGCGGTGTTGGCTTTGACCTCATTTGCAATTTACTTTAGCATGTACGCCCTAAGGAAGCCTTTTGCCGCAGGAGGTTGGCCTGAGTTACTCTTTGATGTTCCCCTGAAAATTTGGCTAGTAAGCGCCCAACTTCTGGGTTATGCAGCTGCCAAATGGTGGGGAATTCGAGTGGTCAGCAGCCTGCGAAGAGACCAACAAAAGTTTGCCCTTTGGTGCATGTTTGCCTTGGCCTATGTCGGACTTCTTGCCCTGGGCATACTCCCCGCTCCCTTTAAACTATTGGCAATGTTTACTAATGGATTGGCCTTAGGAATGGTGTGGGGCGTTTTGTTTCGCTACATAGAGGGTCGCCGCAGCACCGAGTTTTTAGGAGTGTTTTTGTCGTGCAGCTTCGTCGTGAGTTCTGGAGCAGTCAAAAGCATCGGACTTTGGACCATCTCCGCACTCAAGGTACCTGAGGCCTGGATGCCTCTGGTGACTGGCCTTCTCTTTTTACCGGTTCTATGGCTCGGTCTTCGGATTTTAGATTCCATGCCACCGCCCAGCAAAGACGAGCTAAGCGAACGAACAGAACGAATCCCAATGGGTTCCTTGGAGCGCAAAACGATGCTTCGCGATGCTGGAGTGGGTGTTGGCTTGCTTTCTATCGTGTACGTTTTGCTGTCCATGCTGCGAGACATTCGCGATAATTTCGCCGTTGAACTCTGGGAAGGCATGGGGGTGGCTAATGCCTCTGCCCAATTGACCCAAAGTGAGTGGCCCATCACCATTGTAGTTCTTGCCGTATTTGCCGGAATAACGCGGATTAAAAACAACAGCACTGCATTGGAACTAATGCTCCTGATTCTTTTATTAGGAAGCCTTCTGGTCGGAGCAAGTACCTGGGCCTATGACCAAGGTTTTCTGAATCCCTTTGGATACATGTTTGCGCTTGGCCTTGGAATTTACTTGGCTTACATCCCGATCACCTCAATTCTGTTTGACCGCCTAATTGCCGCCCTGCAGCTCAGGGGAAACGTTGGGTTTCTAATCTATATCGCAGACGCAAGTGGTTACCTCGGGGCCACCGCCCTTATGTTTCTATTTCAATTTCAAAAAGTCCAAATTCCTTGGATTCATTTTATGAAAGACCTGACCTATATAGTTTCTCTCTCTGCATCGGTGCTAGTCCTTTTTGCCATGGGATGGTTCCGTCAAAAAAAAATCAAGAAAACCGAACTTACTTATGCCTAAATACCAACTCCTAGTTTGCGACATCGCGGGAACCATCCTCAAAGACAATAATGAAGTCGCATCATCCTTTCGGTCTGTTTTTGAGGCTCAGGGCATCGATGCCAGTATGGCAGAAATTAACCGACTCATGGGTGTTCACAAGCTGGAAGCCATGGAGCGCATCTTGGCAAAATATCAACCCAAGGCGAATAAAAAACTAGCCCATCAAATGGCACTTCAGTTTGAAGAGCAAATGATTGCTTACTACCGCAATGCTCCTGATGTTGCGTTGTTTTCTGATGTGGAGTCGACGTTTGAAGCAGTTCGGCGCTTGGGAATCTTTATTGGACTCAATACCGGATTCCCTGAGTCCATTACCGAGACCATCCTTGAGCGCACTAAACTTCGCTCTATGGGTTTGATTGACTCGGTCGTCAGTAGCGACCAAGTTCCCTCAGGAAGGCCCAGTCCTTGGATGATCCAGCAATTGATGGCGGACCTCCGGGTAAAAGACTCGCGATTAGTAATAAAAATAGGCGACACCCCTGTCGACATACTCGAAGGAAGAAATGCCGAGTGTGGCCTAGTTCTCTCAACCACTACTGGGTCGTTCACGCGTGCGGAGTTGCACCGAGAGGAACCCGACGGCATTGTGGATCAATTTGGTGAACTACTCAATTTTTTAGCATGAAAAAAGCAATTGTCGTAGGCTCGGGCATCATAGGGTTGTCCGCCACGTACCATTTATGGCGCAAGGGATACCAAGTGGTCCTAATAGATCGCTACCACCGCCCAGTAGGGGCTTCCATTCGGAATTTTGGAATGATTTGGCCTGTAGGACTAACCGATGGCCCAATGTATGAGCGCGCTATGCGGACCAGATCGCATTGGAAGACCCTGAGTTCACAAGCTGATTTTTGGTTTCGGGAGTCGGGCAGTCTTCATATTGCAACAACCCTAGCTGAGGCAGAGCTTCTAGGTCAAATGACCAAGGCCTTTGGGTCTGAACGCGGGTACCGATTGCAATCAAAACGCGAAGCCGAACGAATCAGTCCGATGGTCCAGACCAAGGAGTTTGTTTCGGCCATGTACAGTCCAAACGAGGCGCTGATCGATTCACCCATGGCCCTTGATGCCCTTAGTAAATTTTTAGAAGAGCAGGATGCCATCACCTTTGTACGCGGAGCCGCCGTGCACGAAGTGCGTCACCCAGAAGTACTCACTTCAAAAGGCACCTTCGCCGCAGACCAAATTTGGGTTGCCACGGGAATGGACTTCGACGCCGTTCGTCTTCAGGCCCCGACGGACCGACCTTTTGTGCGTGTGAAACTGCAAATGCTCCGGTTCCAGCCTTCGAATCAAGAATTTGACATGAAGGTGCCACTCTGCGGCGGCACTAGCCTCATACACTATGCCAGTTTTCAAGCATTTAAAGAGGCCTCCAATGCCGTTAAAGAAGAACTTAAGGCCAGGGATCCGAGAATCCTTCAATGGGGAATTCATGCAATGGTGAGCCAAAACGGCAGGGGTCAACTGGTCGTTGGCGACACTCACGAGTACGACAATAGTCCTGACCCATTTGCCCTAGAAGAGCAAAACGCCCTTGTTTTAAACTACTTAAAGCAGTTCATTAAATTTCCAAAAATGGAGCTTCAAGCCACTTGGAATGGATGGTACACCAAACGCACCGACGGAGGTACAGAGTGGTTTGAGCAAATAGAGCCTGGAGTATTTTACGTAAACGGAATCGGTGGGGTCGGAATGACCTTAGGCCTCGGGTGGTTGGATGAGTTAGTTGAAAACCACGCCTAATGTTACCCCCATATTTCCCAATTATGTCTTTACCTCAATTATGATTAAGAAATGTGTATGTGCTTGTTTGTTAACACTGTAACTGGCTTTACAATCCTTCAACCCAAGATATTTGTTGCAAATTAAAATCATTTAAAATGCAACATCATAAGTTTAATGTGTTCCTGTTTGCCACGGTCCTCGCTGGATTGTTTCAACCAGTTCAAGCACAAGTAAAGAAAGATTCTGTGGTCGTAGTTGACGAAGTCGTCATCACTGCACTCGGTATTAAAAGTGAAAAGAAGAAAATTGGTTACGCCGTTCAGGAAGTTCAAGGTAGCACCTTGGTTAAAAGCCGTGAACCAAACGCAATTAACGGTCTAGTCGGTAAAGTTGCCGGTCTCACAGTTGGCCCAAGTGCAGAGATGCTTGGAGCACCACAGTTAGTGCTTCGCGGTAGCGACATTCGCCGTGGTCAATCGGTTCTTTTTGTTGTAGACGGAGTTCCCATCAATTCGGATTCTTGGAACATCAGCCCCGACGACATCGAGTCCTACACGGTACTTAAAGGCCCATCAGCAGCTGCTCTATACGGATACCGTGGTCAAAACGGTGCAATTGTCATTACCACTAAGAGAGCTACTAAAAAAGGTGTCGTTGTGGAATACAACAGTTCCTCCATGCTTGAGAATGGCTTTCTGACGATTCCAAAAACACAAGACAAGTTTGGACCTGGGGACCACGGAAACTATGGCTTCGTGGACGGAACAGGTGGCGGACTCAACGACGGTGACTACGACGTTTGGGGTCCAGAATTCGGAAGAGGAATGTGGAACCCCACTACCTCTAGCTACGATGCCAACATTGCTCAGTACGATAGCCCAATTGATCCTACCACAGGCCTTCGGACACCTACACCTTGGGTTGCCCGCGGTAAAGACAACCTAAGCCGTTTCATTCAAACCGGAGCTCTACTTACCAACAACGTAAGTATTGCAAACTCTACAGAAAAGTCAGACGTGAGGTTTTCGTTTTCTAATACCTACCAAAAAGGTATTATTCCCAATACGCAACTCAATTCCTACAACTTCAACGTTAGCAACACCGTACGCTTCAGCGATAAGTTCCGCATGGATGCAGCACTCAACTTCAACCGCCAAGCCACCGACAACGTACCCGACGTCGTGTATGGCCCGAACTCTGTTATTTACAACGTTGTAATTTGGACAGGAGCTGACTGGGATGTTGAAGCTGACGACATTCGCGGAATTTGGAAGCCCGGTAAAGAAGGAGTTGAATCCATCTTCGCGGAGTACAAGCGCTACCACAACCCATGGTTCACTAGCTACCACTGGCTGCGCGGTCACTATAAAAACGACACCTACGGCTTCACCTCACTGAACTACGACTTCAACGACAACCTTAGCGTGTTGGCCCGTACTTCAATTACTACTTATGACCTGTTTCGAAACGAAAAAATGCCATTCAGCGCTCACCCTTACGGACGCGAAGAAAACCGCGGAGACTACCGTGAAGACCGTCGATCCATGTTTGAAAACAATACCGAGGCTCTAATGTCCTACACCAATAAGTTTGGTGCATTAAACCTTGATGCCAAAGTTGGAGGTAACATCAGAACCTTTGCCTACAACTCAAACTTTACCTCTACCAACTATTTGCTGGTTCCTGAGGTTTACAACCTTGCAAACAGCGCAAACCCAGTTTTAGCTTACAACTTCGATGCAAAAATGAGTGTGAACTCTCTTTATGCCGACGTGAACGCTGGAGTACGCGGTTTCAATGTAAACGGAACCTTGCGACGTGACCAGATTTCGACGCTGCCGGTTGACAATAATTCCTTTGTTTACCCTGGCGCTTCTTTCGCGTTTATTCCCACAGAATTTACCAATACCAACAAAACCTTGAGCTTTGCCAAGCTGCGCGCTTCGGTATCGCAGGCAATGGGCGGTCTGACTTCTCCGTTAAACGGAGGCGCTGGATACCCAATTGGTTACGGTTCGCGCTACTACAGTCCGTACGAAGGTCCGTCTTATGAGAATTCAGCGGCCTACAGCGTGCCCCTTGCCTACGAGGGACGCCCTGCTGCTTTCTACACCAATACCGTGGTAAACTCAGGCCTTCAGCCATTCAAGAGAACCAACTTTGAGTTTGGTGGCGAGGCCCGTATGTTCAAGAATCGCTTCGGTGTAGACGCAGCCTATTTTATCTACAACGACGGACCTGGCATCTTTAGCCGCTCTATTTCATCTGCAACAGGCTACACCAACGCCCTGGTAAATGGAATTGAGACCCAACGTCGTGGATGGGAACTTGCCCTTTCTGGAACTGCCGTGAAATCCAAAAAAGAGGGTGACTTCAACTGGGATCTTGCAGCAAACTTCAGCTCGTACGGTGAATACCTAACCAATATCTATGAGGGAGTTGATAAAATTGCCTCGAACTACTTTGTTAGCGCTAACCGGGGTGACCGCTTCCTTGAAATTGGTGATCGCATCGATGCGGTCTACACGAGCGGATTCCGCACGACCGCTGACGGTCAACTGATCAATGATGCTGGTGGACGTCCAATTACCACTGCACTTGGTAAATTCCAAGGATATGCCTTACCAAAGTTAGTTTGGGGAGCAAACAGCAGCATGAGCTATAAAAACTTCAGCCTAAACCTGCAGTTTGATGGTCGACTCGGCGGTGTTGTAGTGAATCAAATTGAGCGCCAGACCTACCGTGGAGGACGCAACTATCAGACTGCAGAAAATAACCTAAAAGACGTTAACGGCCTTGGTATGTACGACGCTCGTGTAAACGACTCCAAAGGGGTTAAATCATGGGTTGGTGCAGGCGTAACTATTGTTAGTGGCACGCCGATTTATGACGATAACGGTATGATTACGAACATGGGAGACTTGACCATCGTAGACAATACTACCGCTACCTACCTACAGGATTACATCAGCCGCTACAAGGGAACCTACGAAGGAATCCTAATGAGCAAAACCTACATGAAACTGCGCGATATTACACTAACCTACGCCGTTCCAAACGCAAGTTTGCCAAAGGGAATTAGCGGGCTAAGTGTATCCTTTGTAGCACGTAACGTGCTCTATTGGGCTCCCAACAGTGCCGCCAAGCTTCAGCCATGGCTTCACGGAAACAACCAGTATGACGTTGACATGGATCAATTCCCAGGCATGACAGCGTATACCGACCTTCAAACCCCGACGATGCGTCGCTACGGTTTCAACCTAAACGTTAAATTTTAATAGCTTTCAATCTCATGAAAAAATTAATAATCTTCTCAGCTATAGCCCTAGCAGGTCTTGGATTCCAAGCTTGTGAGTCTTTTGAAGGCCTAGACAGGAACCCTAATCTACCAACTCAGGTTACTCCTGATTTGCTCCTCAATGGTGTTCTTATTGAGCTTCACCAGCGCGGTTGGAACGACGTTTCTCGCTTTAACCAGTACAACGCCTGCAACTACAACTACTACGGCAACCAGGAATACAACTGGGGTGGTGCTCCTTGGTCCTACACAACGCTTAAAAACGTCGTTAAAATGGAAGAAGAAGCCGCACGCTTAGGCTTACCAGAAAAAAACGCTTACTCTGCAATGGCTAAGTTTCTAAAGGCCACATTCTACTACCGAATGACCATGCTTTCGGGCGATATTCCTATGGAAGAGGCACTTCAACCCGACCTGACCCTGACCCCGAAGTACGACACGCAGAAGCAGGTGTTTTTAAACATCCTTAATTTGCTTGACGAAGCCAACAGCGATATGGCAGACCTTGTTGCAAGCGGCGACGATGCCTTCAACGGTGATATTTACTACGGTAACGATTTAACAATGTACCGTAAGTCAGTAAATGCCTTTACGCTACGAGTTTTAATCGCTCTTAGCAGAAAGGCAGAAGATGCCGACCTGAATGTTAAGGGTCGCTTCGCGGCTATTGTAAACAACCCAAGCCAATATCCTTTGTACACAACAAATGGAGATAACATGGAGTTTAAGCACAACGCAACATTCAACAAATACGCAACAAGCTTAGACAACTTTGGATTTGATGCTCTTCGATACAACATGGCCGCAACGTCATTGAATACTTTGGCTGCCCTTCAGGATCCACGTACCTTCCTGTTCGCTGAACCTGCGCCGGCATTAGTTGCAGCAGGTACTCCAGCCACTAGCTACGCTGCATTTGTTGGAGCACCCAGCGATGAGGACCTTGCCGACATGTCTACCAAAGTACAAAACGGACAGTACAGCCTTTACAACCGGTACCGTTGGTACCGCGGATACACTGCAGAAAACACTATCGTGCAGGGCTATGCAGAGCAATGCTTCAACATTGCTGAAGCGGCACACCGAGGTTGGATAACTGCAAGTGCAAGCAGCTACTACACTCAAGGAATTCAAGCAGTTCACAGCTGGTACGGCATTGTTAGCGGCGCCAACACCGTGTACTTCCTTAAGACATCATTTGATGGTGATTTAACTAAGATGAGCAACTACGACGAGTATACCGTCAATTTTGACCAGTCCGTGTATTTGGCAAGTCCCGCGGTCGCCTATAGCAACGACGCAGCAGGGCTAAACAAAATTCTAACGCAACGCTACCTAGCGTTCTTCCAGAATGGCGGATGGGAAGGTTACTTCCAATGGCGCAACACGGGTGTGCCGGCCTTTAACGAGGGTGGTTCTGGAACTGGTAACGACGGCAAAATTCCAATGCGCTTTCTATACCCTACTTCGGAGGTTACCAACAATTCCGAGGCAATGAATGAGGCTCTTCAGCGCCAATTCAATACCACCGTCGACGATCTCGACCACAAAATGTGGATTATCAAATAACTATCTTAGTAGTAATCTTAAGTCATTAATAGGGCATCTTCGGATGCCCTTTTTTATTGCAATGAAAAACGACAATCTAGACCGGGTAAAAATTGTACACGACCTTTTTAATGCCAACGGCTCCCAGCATTACGGAGAGGGGGTAACACAGACCCAGCATGCCGTTCAAAGCTATCTGTTGGCAAAACAAGCAGGCGCTAATCTCGAGCTTCGCCTGGCCGCATTCGTACACGATATTGGACACCTACTCGAGCCCGAAGACGATCAGGGTGTAGATTTAAGTCACGAAGATTCCGGTGCGGAATGGCTCAAAAATAATAACTTCGGAAGACGAATTTCAGACCTTGTTGCGAGCCATGTTTGGGCGAAGCGCTACCTCGCCTGTGATGAAAACTACTTCAACCTTCTCTCTGAGGCAAGCAAGCGAAGTCTCAAAATGCAGGGCGGTCCACTAAGCGAAGAAGAACGCAGTCACTACGAGAGGGTGGACTACTTCGAAGATGCATTAAATCTGAGACGATGGGATGATTTAGCCAAAGACCAAACCAACCTCTTAAGCCACAATATCCCAACTGATGTTTGGAACGACATTAATCAATTGCAGAAATTTGACTCTACTGCGTTAAATGGTCAATTCTAAGCTCTGACCTGAAAGGCTTGGCTAGTTCAAGTTCAAGGTACCGGTAAGCACTGCGCTGCGTCCAGGAATGAATACCCCAGAGCCGTGATACTTCGCGAGAACATTGGCTAAGTTTTGACCCTGAATTGATAGATTTATCGGCATTTTAAACCAGTTTAGGCCAATAGAGTAGCCAAGATCCAAGACAATAAATCCAGGAGTTCCATTGGGCCCAATACGGTTGTCGCTTACATCACCGCTGGAAAGCCTTTTTTGGCTAGAATTCATACGGACCACGCCGCGCAAAGTGCCAAAATCACTGGAATAAGTAACAAGTCCTGAGCACATAAAAGGGGGAATTCTTCGCATTGGCTCTGATTTACTGCGATTTTGACCGAATACATAACTGCATTGAGCCGTGGCCGTCCAATTGCGGAATTCCCGAGATCCGGCCAACTCAAAACCCCGCATAGCGGCATTTTGAATGTTTGCCTTCTGATAAACGGGATAGTCGAAGAGGCTGTCACCGCGTGGAATTCGTTCAATCAAATCAGTTAGATAGTTTACATAAACTGACCCCCGCCAAGCGACCAGTCCCTGCGATTTAAATCCCAACTCCCAACGATTGATTTGCTCCGGACGAAGACCATAACTCGGCACCTCGTAACGAAAATCAACAATACCTAAAGTCCCGTAATCGTCAATATTGGGAGCCCGAAACCCCGTACTAACCAAACCATAAGTTCTTAATATTGGACTCCACTCATAATTAAAACCGAGTTCATAAATAAACGATGGCGTACGGTCGCGAACTGCACCCAAAGAAGCTTCCTCTAAATACACCCTATTAATGGTTCCTCTAAAACCCGCATGCAGATTCAACTCATCACTTAATTGACCCGCAAGAGAACTATAGACTGCGGCCTGGCTAGCCCTTGAATTATTGGGGTACAGCGCTCTAATCTGGTTTATAGAACCGTCTTCAAGCGTATCAAATCGTGAACTTTGTACTAAGTCTGTATATACTTCGGTGCCCACATGCCATTTAAATGGAGCATCCCAGCAATGAAGCGTGCGCGCGCCATCTAAACTCACAAACCATGTCCCTACCCTATCCTGCTCGGTACGAACACTTTTTGTGGAATCTCTTTGCTGGCTCCGAAGTTCTCTCTGACGCTGATGACCAAGGGTCAACTTGGCATTCCAGGGTGAATTCCCCTCATAAATTCGCCTCAGGTAGGCAAGCTCGCGCCCCTGAAGATCCGTATTGCGATGCATCCAACCTTCTAAAGAATACTTTACATAATCAGGTATGTCGTATTGTTGGCTGGACTGCATAAGACCAATCCATTCGCCATTTTTTACACGCAAACGGATTTTTGAATCCAAACTTTGGGCGCGAAATCCAGAGGGATAAAGCATACCAAACGTGCCCCCTGCCAAAATATCGCCAAAGTTGCGAGACGTAAAACCCAAATGAGCCGCCAATTTTTTACTTTGGTAGGATATCTTACTGCGAGTGCTTCCTTCTTGTCCAGCTGAAGTGCCTCGAGCTAAGAATTGAGCTCCCCAACCACCATTGGCTCTATACAATTCCTGATGGCTGGTAATGCTCACTACACCACCCATGGCATCGCTGCCATAGTCCACGCTACCTGCACCCAAGAGCACATCAATTTTATCGACAGCAAATAGATCAATGGTATTTAAATACTGATTAGGCCCGTACCTAAATATACTGTTATTCAACCGAATACCATCAATTACTGATAACGATTGATTGCCTGTCAGTCCTCTTAGAAATGGACTTCCCCCGTGGTGCGTAGTTTTTTGAACGAGTACTCCTGGAGATAATTGAAGCTGTTCCGGCAAGCTTAGGAAGCCCAAAAACTGATGGTCTAACTTAAGGGAGCTTACTGAAAATGGCAAGTCAAAAATTCTTTGAGCTGACCTGCTCACCACTTCTACTAATTCAAGTTCTCGGTACTTTAAAGAATCCAGGTCCTGCGCTTCGCAAATGCCCGCAAACGAAAGTATAACCAATAAAATGCGCCGAAACAAAACACCATTTATTTAACCGGAGAAAAAGCACTGCGCACCGGAGCGGGCATTGGCTTTTCTTCTCCGTGAACAAACACCCAAAGCAAATAATTCATAAGTGCCTCATCTATTTTATCTTCTTTAGAAAAATCCAGACTAGCACTTGCCTCTGACAGCCTTTTGCGGTAGGCATTGCGCGCACTCAAATCCGTTCTAGCTGGTTCAAACAAATACGGACTTAAGTCGGGCGTGTTCTGAAATATTGCCCACATTGGGGTCGCAGAAGCGTCGTATTGGCTCATGGGAGGCATGCCCAAAATAAGCCCAATGGTGCGCAGCATGCTGCTTGTGGTGTACGGAGTGTGGTCGACACTGGCCCTCCGCACATAGGGACTAGCGACAAATGCAATACTGCGGTGCGCGTCCACATGGTCTGGGCCATCCTGAGCATCATCTTCGATTACAAATACCGCAGACGACGACCAAATTGGGCTGTGCGAAAGATGGTCTAAAAACATGCCCACCGCAAGATCGTTGTCGGCAACGTGCGCATAGGGCGTAGGCCTCCCCGCGCTCAAGCCTTCAGTGTGGTCGTTGATAAACCGTAGGGTGTTGAGTTCCGGAACTTCATTAATCGCCACCAAACTATCAAAATCGCGCTTCCACTGGTGAAATCTTATAGTGTCCATAACTCCTTCGTCCCAAGAGGTATAGTACGTACAAAAATGATTTTCTAAGGTGGGATAATTAGCCTTGTAATCATCGGCAAACTGACCATAAGTACGGTAGGTCAGGCCAGCACGCTTGGCGTGATCCCAAATAAATCCATCTTTTGGGTGGGCCACGCTATACTGGCCTTCATACACGTATTCACTTCCCCTACCTCCATAAGAAATTGGCCAAGTCTTCTCCGTATAGTCATTAGCAATGGCCGCGGTACTCCAATTATGTCCGTCAGCACTCACTTCAGCCTCTACAAAAAAGCGATCAAACAGAGCAAATTCCCTAGCAATTTTATGCTGATTGGGTGTGTATGTTTCACCAAAAAGTAACAATGAGGTGTCCCCATCCCCAGCCGGCATATCGCTAAGAACTTGGTCGTAGGTTCGGTTCTCCTTAATGATGTAAAAAACGTGGCGTATTGGCTGATCTTCGCGCGGAAGGGATAGTAGATGTCCCTCTGGCACCGCCTTGGATGCGCGCTGTTCGTAGGGATTGCTTGCCAAGACTTGCGCAGTGTAGTTCGGTAGGTTTGACAGCACATCCTCGAGCTTCAAACGGCTAAGACTCCCTTTAAATAGTGCACCTATGTACTCTACCTTAATGGGAGAATTGCCTTCCTGACCTTCTTGATAGACCACTTGCGTCTTTCGCTTTACCGAATTGGGGCCGTTAGGATTTGCACTTGAGGCTAGTCCTTTACCGTTTGCAACAAGGATGTGCTGAGCAACTACGCGAACTTGGGTTGGATACCACCCAGTTGGAATAAAGCCGGCACTTACCGAATGACCAATATTTCTGACATCAAAAACCGCTAGATTATTGTTGTCAGCGTTTGCAACCCAAAGGTGTCCTGATTTGCTGAGGGCAAGAGAGTTTGGAGTGGAGCCAGTAGGAGCATCGGGTGATATAGAGGTGATCAAACGCTCATTCAGTCCTTTGCCGCTAAGATCAATAGCGTGCACACTATTATCGTCAGCGCATGCCACAAACAAGCGCTGATTTTCGGCGTCCAAGAGCAGTTCGTTGGGGTTATCACCAACGTCAAAGCGATTGGTCACCACAAGTTTTTTAAGGTCAAATTCCACAACTTGGCCCGCGCTCCACAGGCTGAAATATGCCTTGCCGCGCTTCACATCAGCCGCCGCCCCATAAACGAGATGACCCATCGGAATTCGCTTTGAAACCTGGTGTTTTTTTAAATCCCAAACATAGAGTGCGGAATCTTCGCGAGTTCCAATAACCAAATTTGAGCTTTTTGGGTCAAAAACCATCCCGGTTGGGGACACCCTGTGGGGCCAGGGCTGACCCAATCTTAGGGTATCGGAGGCGCGCAGTGAACCGTCAACTGCAATAGAAAATTCCAAAATATAGTTAGCGTTTCCTGCGGTGATCCACAATCGATTGGCAGTAATGGCTCCGCCATAAAAGGAATCAGGAAGCCTAATGCTGTCTATGCGTTGCATTGTAAGAACGTCTACGGCATACAAATGGGCTCCGCTTTGCCCAGAATGCTGAATGTACACTATCGGAAGGCTGGGGTGAGCCATGGCGTGAATAGGCAAGTCCGCAAGCGAAAGTTGGTCTCCCATTTCTAGGCTCGGCCAACCGTTAAATAGTTTTACTTCTTGTGCGTCTAGATTTTGCACGAAAAGGAGCCCCGACAACAAGGCAAATTTGCTCCAAAATTTATTCATAATTTATTGGTATTTAGCACGTTGTATTTGTTCATCGTCCATTTGTTCACCCGCTGGTATTTTGGTCCAATGCACGCCTCGGTTGTAGCGCTTCATGGCCTGCTCCGGGTCAAACAACCGCGCATCGCTCGGTTCAAAAATGAAGGGCGTAAAATTGGGTTCGTTGGTAAAAAATTCCCATAATGGCTCTGTTACCGCGTCGTACTGGTTGACAAAGGGAATATTCAAGAGGCTGTAAAGGGTTGCTAGAATACTACCAAAATTGTGATGTAGCTTACCCACATAGCCTTGCTTTACGTGGGGACCAGCGAGCATAAGCAAACTGCGGTGTGCGTCGACATGGTCTACTCCACCCTGAGGATCATCCTCGGTCACAATGACGAGCATATTCTTCCAATAGGGAGTATGACTTAAGAACTGCAGAATCCGACCCAAGGCCAAATCATTGTCTGCAACATAACTATGAACAAAAGGATAGCCATCTTTGGGACGCGCACCCGTGGTATGGTCATTGGGTAATTGCAGCGTAATGAGTTGCGGCATCGTAGTGCCTTCGGCAAGAAACAACTTAGTGAAATTTCGTTCAAACTGTTCCACTCGAAATTGATCGGGAATATTCATATTGTAGCCGGCATAATCCCAAGAGGTCCGGCCAAATACGGCCTTAGGCATGGGGAAAGGAATGGACTCCGCTGCACCTAAAATGGTATCGTACCATTCTTCGCGGACTGCGGTATACTCATTGGCTTGTCCGAAGTTGAAAAATGTACAGTTATTGCGCTCAAGTGCCTCCCAAAGTCCCCCAATTTCGTTGTAGTCTTCAGGATCTTGCGCACCCGTAGTTTTAGGCATCCGACGGCCTGGAGCCGCAGAAAAAGAGCCAACTCTGCCGGCATTGGCCGAATTGGTCTCCACGTATTCATTGGGAATGGTCCCCATCATCCAGTGATGGCCGTGAATGGACGCATCGGAGTCGCAGTAAAAATTGTCGCTAATAGAAAAGGTTTCTGCAATTTTTCGATGGTTCGGTGTTACCGACATCCCTTTAAAATAGCTGCGGAGTGAATCACTTTTGACCGATTTAGCGTCAATGGATTTATCGTCGTCTGTTGTCAAAACCAGATTGTCTGCCGTATAGTCGCAGCGGACACCAAAACGCGCAAGACTGCTGTCGCCAAGTACCCCCGGAACCTGACTGAGGACTTCGTCAAACGTGCGGTTCTCTTTGGTGATGTAAACGATATGCTTAATCTGCTCTTGAGCGGCCTTCATAGAAATCAGGGCCTCTGTATTGGATGGGGCTAGGGTTAAATCCAATACTGCTTTGCGTCCCTGGATTAGTGAATTCGCATCCAGTGAACTTATGCGCTGAAGAAGTCCCTGCTGAATGTCTCCCACATAAGTGCCGGTCTTGGGGGTAATGAAATTAGCTCCCCCATTAGGACCCGCTCCGAATCCCCGAATGCTCGTAACCAGTAAGTCGCCGGAAGCTGGAATCAATTTTACCCGAGAGGCTCCCCAACCAGTGGGGAGCATACCAATATTTGCACCCGTTTTAGCGTTGAGCACCGCAACGGCATTAAATCCTAGTAATGCAACATATAGGCGATTCTTTTTTGCATCGTACTCTATACCGTAAGGCATGTAACCTCGATAATCATCAAGTTTTGTTGCGGTTTGAATTGGCCAAAAGTCAGAAATTATCCCTTTGCGGTAGTCGATAACGGTAACTCCATCGTTCGTTGACTGGGTAACATAGGCAAATCGGTCACTGCACACAATGCTGTTGGGGTGCGATCCACCAACGATTTCTGCGTCATCAAGGAAGGTTCCAATCTGCCTACCCGTTTTAAGCGTCGCTTTAACTTGGTTGGTTTCAGTATCTACTAACCATACGCTCATTGCGTTACTGTCTAGGGGATCACCCAAGCCAGGAATAAATCTGCCGTCGGGTAATGTGATACCGAACTGGGCTTCAGGGGTTAACGCACCAAAAGGCGGCCTGTTGAGCCACTTACTGGAATCTGATTCTGCACCGGGAACCGAAGGATAAGTGTATAACCCCACGTTTGCCACCAAAATAGTCGAGCCGTCAGGGCTAAGCGACAGTCCAAAGGGAATGCGTCCTGTGGGAATAGCTGCCTTAAGTTTTTTAGTCTTTAAATCGATGCGGTACAACTGCCACCAAGCACGGTCCAAAACCCATAGATCTCCGCGCTGCTCATCTACTACTAAATCGGTAGCAAAGGCCTCTCGGACTCCATTGGGTTGGTAATCGTTTAAGTCGAACTTATCAACGACCTCTTCTCGCTCCACATCATAAACAACCACGACGCCTCGGTCTCCTCCACTTAAGTAAACGCGTCGGCTGTCTAAGCCGAATTGGGCTCCGATAAATGAGGCACCCTTTAGCACGTTAAGCCCTTTGCCATCCCAGTCGGGGTAGCGTTTTGCACTCATTTTTTGGGACCCTAAGTCAACTCGCGTGACTGCATCGTTGTGCAGGATTACCGCCCACTTCCCGTTTGGCGAAACCGCCATCCCAAAAGGAGCGCGCGTTATGCGCAGCCGCTCACCAGCGGGATTGACTCCCCTTCCGCTTGGCAAAATACTTGTACCAGCCGTATCTATTGAGCAGTAAGAATTTGCAAAAGGAATGGTGAAGGGAGGTATCTGCTGACCTAAACTAGTAACAGAAAACGCCATCATTGCAAGGATGGCGTAGTGGTATCGGTTCATCGAGTCAAGCATTATTTATTAAGAATGTTAAAATTGACCCAATCATGTTATTAGAGGATGATGCCTTGATTAACAATGTGATTTGAGCAACCTAATTACCCTTGTTGCATAGAACTTTAAAACATGAAACACGCACACTACTCAATCTTTGCTTCCCTAATTTTTGTTTTAGGATTAATCGGCTGCTCCTCCCAAAAAATGCCCATAGCCGCTGTTACGACCACCAATTTGACTGCTGACACCTCTCAAATAGCGCCTTCGGTATTAGTTACGGATGATGTAATGGGGACCTATGACTTGCGGGCCTTGGATATTCCGGGGTACGGCGATGTCCGTGCCCGCCTAGTTATTTCAAAATCAGAGGGCACCTACAGTTCAAACCTTAAAAATGATTTTAATCTTGTCGAAATTTTAAGCACCGAGGTTAATGGCAATGCTGTTTTTATAGCCGCAAAAACAGGATCACGAACCATCGATTTTGATTTAATTATAGTCAATGGAAAGGTGGAAGGCTGGCTTAGTAACACCTATCAGGTTGTTGGAGCAAGGGTCGAGTAATGTGAAGCTTGCCATTTTACTGAGTCCTAGTAAATAGACTTGGACGATTCCAATTAGGGGTCTTATCATATTGGATTATTGGTACCTTAGGCTTATGAAAGCATTTTTTACCGCCCTTTTTGTAGCCGGCTCGCTCAGCGCAGCCCTTGCCCAAGGAATTGAATTCGAAACCGATTGGGCCAAGGCCCTGGACCGGGCGAAGTCCGAGAAAAAACCCATGCTCATTGACTTTTACACCGACTGGTGCGTCTGGTGCAAGGTTCAAGACACCACCACCTGGAAGGACCTCAACGTGGCCCGATTTGCCAACAACTACCTCGTGGCAATCAAGCTTGACGCCGAGCGTGAAGGGGGCGCAGCGGCAATGCGGTTCCGCCCCACGGGCTACCCAACGGTAGTTCTTTATGACCCCAACAGCAGCCCTCAGCGAGCGTTGTACTATGTGGGCTATAACCAAGATGCGGTGGCCTACCTCGATAAGATTAAAAAAGACGCCTACTCCAGCGAGGGCAGTATTGGCTTTAGTCCCGACCAAGCGAGCCCGGATTTTCCGGATTTTGTGCGCAGCAGATACAGCAAGCAGCGCGTCAAGGGGCCAAGCGCCGAAGAGGTTGAGAAGTGGCTAACCGACCATGCCACGGCAGACGCTGAAGTTCAGTGGGCCGTGCTTTCGCTGAGCAGCGTCATCCCTGCGCGCGCCGAAGCTGCTGTGGCCAATAAGGAATACTGGCAGGCCTTCGCCGGAGCGTCCGCCTTTCAAAGTTTTATTGAAAACCAAATTTTTAAGCGGATTATGACCGCAAACACTGCGGCTGAACTGCCCGCTGCACTGGAGTTTGCCAGCCTTCATGGTGGACCCGACGTCGACCTCAACAATATACAGGCTCAGTGGGCCAGCCGCAAGAAGGAGTGGGCGCATTTGATGGGCTTGCTGGAATCCGACTGGGGCGCCGACCTTGAATTGGCCCAACTCAACAGCATGATTTGGCCCATCGCCGAGACTGAGGGCTTAGACAGTGAATTGGTGCAGCGAGCAGTTCGCGTTTTTGGTGCCCGCATGACCGGCAAAGTGGACCCGTCCTACCGAGACACCTATGCCTGGTTGCTCATGCGCTCTGGCAACAAAAAAGAAGCTCGTCTTCAAGCCAAGCAGGCCATTGCAGAATCGGGCGGAAAGCTTGACTCGAGCGAAGAGCTTTTGCTGAAACTTAAGTAAAAAACTCCCGGCGCGAGAGCGATTCCGG